>Ga0335085_10000157_pt1 | contig 218206 bp, 173 predicted proteins | sample Lox_Sample_45_FD_206712 | JGI IMG/M metagenome (GOLD analysis project Ga0335085, IMG submission 206712) | Soil microbial communities from Loxahatchee National Wildlife Refuge, Florida, United States - Lox_Sample_4.5 | ecosystem: Environmental > Terrestrial > Soil > Wetlands | place: USA... | reverse complement strand
GAGTGGGTCAAAACCTGCATGCCTATTGTTGTTTCAGGTTATTCAATAGCTGCTGGATCTCTTCCAATTCAGCCGGCGACGCCTTGTGGTGTCCCAGAGCCTGTATGACCAACTCCATAGGGGAACCTCCGAATACAGTATTGATCATTTTACCCAGCAAATGCTTCTGCGTCTTTTCTTTACTGACCGAAGCCTGGTAGATATGGATCTTGGAAGAGTCGTCACGTTTTACCAAACCCTTCTCATTCATGATTTGCATGAGCTTGAGCGTGGTGGTGTACCCTGCCTCTTTAGACTTCAGCAATTCTTCGTGAACTTCTCTTACGCTGGCGCGGTTCTTTATCCAGAGGACCTGGAGTATCTCCAGTTCACTCTCCGTTGGTTTGATGGACCTTGTCGACATAGACAACTATTTGACTTACAATTTACGACAATATTCGTAATTCAATGTTAAAGCGGGGTAAAATTTGAAGAGCGGGAGGAGGATGTTAAAGAAGGGTAAAAAAAAGCCCCGATGTGGAAACACCGGGACTTTGGTATTTGGATCTGATTAGTGTATTAGTTGGGCCGTAAAGATATGCATTCACCCGAAATACGTAAAAAAAAAGTAGTTTTTTTTTAGCGCAAGGTCACCGCGGATGTTTTAGCCACCGGCGCGTGGGGCATGACGATCGTTTTCTGCGGGTGGGGGAGACGGGATGCCGTAGCGTCCGCTGTATAGATCGACGCCAGCGTTGGGGCGATCACCAGCGAAACGATCGACATCAGTTTGATCAGGATATTCATCGAAGGGCCCGAGGTGTCCTTAAAAGGGTCGCCGACGGTATCACCGGTGACCGAAGCCTTGTGGGGTTCCGATTTCTTGTAGTAGATCTGGCCGTTTATCTCGACCCCCTTTTCAAATGATTTTTTGGCGTTATCCCAGGCGCCACCGGCGTTGTTCTGGAAAATCCCCATTAATACGCCGCAAACCGTGGCACCGGCGAGGAAACCGCCCAGTGCCTCCGGACCAAGACCAAAACCGATAAGCAAGGGAAATAACAGCGCCATGGCTCCCGGCAGGATCATCTTCCTGATCGAGGCCTGGGTGGAAATGGCGACACATTTTTCATACTCCGGTTTTCCCGTACCCTCCATAATACCGGGGATCGTCCGGAACTGACGCCGAACTTCCTCCACCATCGCCATTGCGGCCTGACCGACGGCCTGGATCGCCAGGGATGAAAAGACAAACGGGACCATGCCACCAACGAAAAGGCTGGCCAAAACTTTTGCTTTATAGATGTCGATCCCCTGGATGCCCGCAACGCCGACAAAAGCGGCAAAAAGTGCAAGCGCGGTGAGGGCGGCGGAAGCGATCGCAAAACCTTTCCCGGTGGCAGCAGTGGTGTTGCCCACGGCGTCGAGGATATCGGTCCGTTCGCGAACTTCCTTCGGAAGTTCGCTCATTTCGGCGATACCGCCGGCATTGTCGGCAATCGGGCCGAATGCGTCGATGGCCAGTTGCATTGCGGTGGTAGCCATCATCCCGGCTGCCGCGATCGAAACCCCATAAAGGCCGGCACAGGCAAACGAGCCCCAGATACCGCCGGCCAGCACGAGGATCGGCAGGAAAGTAGATTGCATCCCTATGGCGAGACCGCCGATGACATTGGTGGCATGACCGGTGCCGGATTGACGAATGATGCTCAGGACCGGGCCGCGTCCCATTGCAGTATAGTGTTCCGTGATAAGACTCATTAGCGTGCCCACCAGCAACCCTACGCCGATAGCGCCGAGAACCCCCCATTTGGAGAACTCATCGCCCCGGAGGACCATGGTGTCGGGCAGGAAAAAAGCTACGAGGCCGATGCAGGCAAGGGCCGTCAGCACGATCGAACCCCAGTTACCCATATTCAGTGCTTTCTGCACCACGCTGGTGTTAAGACCGGCTGTCTCGCCGATGCGGACAAAAAAGGTACCGACAATGGAAAACAAGATGCCTACGCCGGCGATAAACATTGGGAGAAGGATCGGCGCAAGTCCGCCAAAGGCATCATCCGATTGGGTCTCGCGGCCAAGGACCATAGTTGCCAGAACAGTCGCCACATAACTGCCGAAAAGGTCCGCTCCCATTCCCGCTACATCTCCTACGTTGTCACCCACATTGTCGGCGATCGTGGCGGGGTTCCTGGGATCGTCTTCCGGGATGCCGGCCTCTACCTTACCAACAAGGTCCGCACCGACGTCGGCGGCCTTGGTGTAGATGCCGCCGCCTACCCGGGCAAAAAGCGCGATCGATTCAGCACCGAGGGAGAAACCCGTCAGGACCTCGATCGTCCGTTGCATTTCTTCGGAGTCGACGGCTGCCCCCGGGGCAAAGATGGCCCTCAGGAGGATAAAAAGACCTCCCAGACCCAGAACAGCCAGACCGGCGACACCAAGGCCCATAACGGAACCGCCCGTGAACGAGACTTTGAGCGCTTTGCTCAGGCTTGTCCGGGCTGCCTGCGCCGTGCGAACATTGGCCTTTGTCGCGCTGCGCATTCCAATATATCCGGCCAGCGCACTGAGAATCGCGCCGCACACAAAAGAGACCGCGATCGCCCAATGGGATTGGGGGTTGCTATGGCCCATGACGGCCAGCAGAATAGCGGCCAGGATCACAAAGTAGGAAAGTATCTTCCATTCGGCCTTTAAGAAGGCCATAGCGCCCTCGGCGATGTACCGGCTGATTTCTTGCATCCGCTCATTTCCCGCGTCCTGACGGGAAACCCATGAAAACTTAACAAATGTGTACAGGAGGCCTATAACCCCCATCACGGGAACTAGATAAATCAATTTGTCCATAAGTTGTCAATCTTAAGAAAATCGCCCCGGCAACCATTGATCGCAGATGGCCCGAGGGACGGCAAATTTAGGGGAAAAGAGTAAGCCTTGGATATTATTGGACATATATATAAAAAACTGGCTTTAGATTTGACAATGAAGGGCCAGCGCAGGTCGGAGAAAAAGAAACCCCTCCGCGTGGGAGGGGTTTGAAGGCCTTAGGGGTTTAAAAAGGGAGTTGTTTAGGGGTCAAGAACCTGGGTTCAAGGGTAAAGCACCAACGAGGTGACGAATTCCATGCCACGCTTTGAATCGATTGACTGTCATATCTTTTGTTCAAAATGCAAGACCTGGTCTTTTTCCCAATTCCGGAAGTGTTGTCCCGAATTGGAAAGCAACCGGGACGAAAATCTTACCGTCTTGACTAATGCTAAGCGATCCGATGACTGTCAAAAAGCTGTTTGTTGTACTATGGGTCCTGGTGCTCGCGACCGCCAGTTCGCGTGTCCGTGCGCAGTCCTGCAGCGTGTTGGGGCAAACGCCGGCCACGGCGTTCCCGGTATGCGGCAGCAATGTATTCGTTCAGGACAGCGTCCCGGAATGTGACAACGGCTCACTTGTCGTGCCCAATTGCGCAGTCGGCCCCGGCCAACCCAGTTACTCCGCCCTAAACCCTTATTGGTACAAGTTCACCTGCTTTTCTTCCGGCACCCTGGGTCTGTTGATCAGCCCGAATAACGCGGGGGACGACTACGACTGGCAACTCTACGACGTCACCGGTCAGCCCCTCAATGCCATCTATACAAATGTCAGCCTCGTGATAGCTGCCGACTGGTCGGGAGTCACGGGAAATACCGGGACATCATCGACCGCCTCCAATCTGATAGAATGCGGATCAACCGCTACGTCTTCTCCGCCGCCGTTCAGCAAAATGCCAAATCTCATCCAGGGCCACAATTACTTATTACTGATCAGCCATTTTAGCGGGAGCGGGCAAAGCGGATATCAACTGTCCTTTGGCGGCGGAACGGCCAGTATTACCGATACGACACAACCTGCCGTCGCGAAAGTCAATGCGATTTGCCAGTCGCTTCTGGGCGTAACGCTAAACAAGAAAATGGCCTGCTCCAGCCTTACGGCAACCGGAAGTGAGTTTGCGATCACTCCCGCCATACCGGGCGTTCAGATTATCGGCGCCGTTACAAACACGTGCAACACGGGGTTCGATATGGATTCTATAACACTGACCCTTAGCGGAAATTTGCCAACCGGCATCTATTCGTTGGCGGTGCAGACCGGGTCGGACGGCAATACGTTGCTGGATATCTGCAGCACGCCGATACCGGTGGGCCAATCGGTGCAGTTTGCAGTATTGCCGCCCCAGCCCACCCCGGTTGCGGGGCTCGCGCCGCCGGGTTGTTCCCCGGACTTCGTGAAGGTCATTTTCAACGGCCCGACGCCGATCCGGTGTTCGAGCATCGCTGCCGACGGCTCTGATTTTTCCCTGGCTGGGAGCACCCCGGTGTCCGTTGTCGGCGCAAGCGCGATTTGTGATTCGCTCGGTATGACAGATACCGTGGTAGTGCAATTATCCGCGGCGATAAAAACGATGGGCAGCTATCAGCTTTCGCTTAAAACAGGGGATGACGGGAATACGCTTTTGAATTATTGCGGTATTAGCACAGCCGCGATCACCGTACCGTTCAATACGGCTGACACGGTTTCGGCGGCCGCCTATAACGTCAAGGTGCTATACGGTTGCACCCAGGATACGGTTATCTATTCCTATCCAACGATCGATGAAATCAACCAGTGGCAATGGCTGATGGATGGTACGAATCAAAGCCGCCTGCAGGATCCTCCCCGGCGGATATACGGAGCGAATGGAACGGAAACGGTTTCGTTGAGTGTATCAAACGGCGTATGTTCCGATTCGGCGAGCGGCGTGGTCACCCTGGACAATTTCTCCAAAACACAATTCGAAGCGCCAATGATCATTTGCCCGAAAGACTATGCGACGCTGATCAATAACAGCTCCGGGAATTGGATCATGACATGGAACTGGACTTTTGGCGACGGAACGACGAGCGATCAGAAGGATCCGGCGGATCACCTGTTCCCGCCTACGGGAGAAGAGACAAAGTATACCGTCGTGCTGGTGACGACCGATTCGATCGGGTGCACGGATACGGCAAAACAGGTCATAGACGTACTTAAGTCCTGTTATATCGCCGTTCCGGGCGCATTCACGCCAAACGGGGATGGCGTGAACGATTACCTATATCCACTGAATGCGTTAAAAGCGGAGAACCTTCAGTTCAGGGTTTACAATCGCTGGGGTCAGATGGTTTTCGAGACGACGGACTGGCTGAAACGATGGGACGGAACGATCGGCGGACATCCCGCGCCGGCCGGGGCATATGCGTGGACGTTGTCTTATGTGGATGGGGAGACGGGAAAGCGGATCGTTCAAAAGGGGACATCGATCCTGATCCGATAGGACAGTAAAAAAACGCCGCGGAGCGGGTTCGGGAACATCATGAAAAAACCGCCCCTGCTGAGGGGCGGTTAATTTTTGTAGAAGAACCTGAAATGTAAGCCTGAAAAACAAACAAAGACCTTTACTATTGATGGCCGTCAACGTGGGAAAGGCAATATCTTGAAGAAGTACGATCGGACATAGGTACGGCTAACCAGGTACGAAAGAAATGCCAATCTGTAAACTGTTGTATATCAATCAATAAAAGAGCCGGCCCTCGTATAGGGTCTCCCCGGATGGGAATTTTTTTCCGGTTGGCGGAAATAGGGGTTTTTCGACACAATTTATCCGTATTCGGGTGCGTTTTACCACATAGCGGATCGCAAATCCGTCATCCAATATCTTTTAAAAACAAACATTCATCCCTATGACCCCGTACACGAGGAACAACCAGAATTACCTGGCAGAGGAGTTTCAACGTTTTGAGACCTACCTGTTGCAGGAAAGCCGTATCGCCTTGTTGAAAATTCAAAGCTGGCAGTTTGCGATGAAGACGCCGGAAGTAGGCGCGCATTATCAGCAGGAAGCAACCGACATGGTCAAAAAATCGCTGTTGAGCTTTGTCCCGAACAGCTTCGTGCTGAGTGAAGAGGGATATTACTACAAGCCGATGTCGAATTGACATTTGGCAGGTCAAGATATGAGAACCGCGGCTGGCGCCGCGGTTTTTTTATATGCATTCGCGAAGTTCTTTCTCTGTGTAGGCCAGGCCGTATTGCCTGAGGACATCGTCAGGAACTCCCTTCCACTGGTTCGGCACGTTGCCCATGTACCCGATGTCTTTCACTCCGATCTCGGAGGTGTAAAAACCTGTCGCAGTGAGGTTGCGCATCAACGTGAAGAAGCTGATCCCCGGCGCCATTTCGGGTTTGTTGGTTTTTCTCAGCGGGTACGCGATCTCTTCGATCAGTTCGATTTGCTGCGGCCGGGCGCAAGCCGAAAATGATTTCCCGTAACGGTTCAGACACTGCATATCCAGCCAGCGCAATCCACCCCGCATCGGGATCTGATGTTCCGGAATATCTTTTACGATGAATTCGATAAACGCCGGGACTTTCGCATCGGAGGCGCTGCCGCTGACCTCGTCGCGAGGGATGATGATGTCACCAAGGATCGTGATCGTAGCCAGCTCTTCCGCGGTAAAAAATGTTTTTGCGCTGACCTCCTTCATGTGCTCCAATTCTTCTTTCATCCGGTTGTAACCGCTTGGATTGAGGTTGGCGTCTTTATGACTGGCGGTGCTGTCCGCAAGGGCGGCGCTGTCCGTGCCGTGCACCCCGGGATTTTTCTCCCCGGTGTTGCAAGCTTCTGCAAGGGCGCCGGCAGAGACGGTGCCGATAAGAAGGGTCTTGATGCTTTTTCTTCTGTCCATGTTTATGATAACTTCAAAATTTCCGGGTCAAATGTTGCGTTTCTTCATTTCATCGGCGATATATTCGCTTGTACGCATCGACAAGGCGAGTATGGTCCACGTGATATTCTTATCCGCCTGCGAAACAAAAGGGCCGCCGTCTACACAAAACAGGTTTTTCACTTCGTGCGCCTGACTCCATTTGTTCAAGGGCGCGGTGCGGGGGTCATTGCCCATGCGGACCGTTCCGGCTTCATGAATGATGTTGCCGGGTGCATGCAAGCCCCAGTTGTTGTGCGGTCCATCGTCGGCTCCCCAGATCTTCTGCGCTCCCATTGCCTCGAGGATCTCCTTGAATGTTTTCTTCATGTGCCTGGCCTGCTTTATCTCGTATTCCGAGTGGCTGGTATTGAACCGGAGTACCGGGATGCCATATTTGTCGACGATATCCGGATCGATCTCACAGTAATTCTCCTTCCGGGCAATCGCTTCCCCCCGGCCAGCCATGCCAACGTGGGCGCCGAAGAAATATCGATAATCCTCTTTCAGCGAGGCGCCATAACCGCCGCCTTCCTTCTTCTTCCCCCTGACATCAAAACTGCCGTTGAGATTTTGGATGTCCCAGCTGAAACCATACAAAGGCTGGCCGAAACCGCCGCCGAATTCGATATGATAGCCGCGGGGGAAATCCAGCTTTTTGTTATCCAGCCACCAGGGCGCATAGACGTGCATGCCACCGACGCCATCTTCGTTGTAGCGTTTCCGGTCGAAAAGCTCGGGGATGATGCCTCCCATATCGGCGCCGGTAGAGTCATGGAGATATTTTCCGACGGCTCCGCTGCCGTTGGCTAGTCCCTGGGGATATCGGGCCGATTTTGAATTGAGCAGTAGCCGCGCGCTTTCGCAGGCGCTGGCAGCCAGCACCACTGTCCTGCCGGAGACCTGGTATTCCTGGTTATCGTCCTTATTGACATATGACACGCCGGTGGCGAGGCCTTCTTTATCCGTCAGCACCTCGCGGGCCATCGCATTGGTGACGAGGTCGAGGTTGCCGGTCTTCAGCGCCGGGATCACGAGGCAGGAAGAGGACGAAAAGTCGGCATATACCTTACAGCTGCGGCCGCATTGGGCGCAATAAAAACACTGGCCGCGTTCGCTGTTGATGGATTTGGTGAGGATCGAGAGCCGGGAAGGGATCACCGGCACCCCCACTTTGGCACCTGCCTTTTTGATCATCAGCTCATGAAGCCGTGGCTTTGGCGGCGGAAGAAAAAATCCGTCGGGATCGTTCGGCAATCCTTCGTTGGTACCAAAGACGCCCAGCAGCTTATCGATCTTGTCGTAGAATGGCTTTATATCTTCGTAGCCGATCGGCCAGTCATCCCCAAGCCCGTCGATACTTTTTCGTTTGAAATCCCTGGGCCCAAAACGAAGCGCAATGCGGCCCCAGTGATTGGTCCGGCCGCCAAGCATCCGGGCCCGCCACCATTCCCACGGAATGGTGCCTTTTTTTCCGGTCTGGGTGTACGGCTCTCCTTCCACTTCCCAACCCCAATAGCAGCCGTCAAAGTCTCCAAAGGGCCGGTATTTCGTGCCGTTGCCACGGCGGGGTGATTCCCACGGATTGCGGAGCTGGTTGGAATCCTTGCGTGGGTCGAACATCGGGCCGGCTTCGAGCAGGCACACTTTTAACCCGGCGTTTGCCAGGACATATGCCGCCATACCTCCGCCTGCTCCCGAGCCAACAATAACTGCGTCGTAATTTTTGGGTTGTTTCTTGATCTGTAGGTCTCCCATGGTACTATTATCTAATGTATGAACGGGATGAGGTCCGGTTCAGCAGTAAATTTAAAGGTTTAGTGAATTAGGAAACTAATTTTTATTTTCTTTCCGCCGAACCTTGCAGCCATGCCAGCGCTGCCGACCGGGTTGGATCGGGGTCGGAGCCCGCATCATCGGCCGGCACATACCGGTCGGGTTGGATGCGGCCGTCACAGATATGGCCCGTGCAGTCCGCTTCCTGGCAAACGGTCAGGACGAGCATTGACTTGTCGGAAAGGGAATAGGTGGCATTGGCCGTTGTCAGACCTGCGGTGGGTTGTCCGATGAGCCAGGCCTGGTTACGGCCTTTGAAAGCGAGCGCTACGATCTCGCCGGCACTGACTGTCCGGCGGCCGGTGAGGACTACGATGGATTTTTTCGCTTCATGCGTACGGTAGCCATGGTCTTCGCTGACGCGGCAAATGACATGGCGGCCCTGACAAGCCGAACCATCCCGATAGCAAATAGGCACGCGCTCGCCGGAAGCCACAAAATAGCCATAGATTCCGTCGCCCAGGAGTGGCCCGATGCCGGCAAGCATCGGCCAGCAGTTCCCGCCGGAATTGTTGCGAAGATCGATGATCCATCGGGAGATGTGACGCGTATCGAGGCGGGCGATGATCGTTTGAATGCTATCGGCGATCTGCTGACAAATGACAGAATCGGTCGTGCTCACCCAGGGGATGGTGAGATAGGCGATACTGTCCTGCAGCCATTCGCCCCGAAGCTCGCCGACGAGGCTGGAAAGGGCGGCCGGGCCGGACGCAGGTTCGTCACCGGTATAACGGGCGGTCTGAGCCGGCGGCATGACAAAACTGTGCCGCTCGCCCAATTGTTTGAAGCACCAGCTGATGGACGAATAAGCGTCGTCGCAATTGTCAGCGTTGATCAATTGCTGACGGGCCTGGGTAGCCAAATCATTCCAATTAACCAGGCTTCGGCGATAATAATTCTTTTCCATGAAGCTCAGCGCTTCGTCGAGGAGTTGTTCCGCTTTTTGACGGCAAGGCTGGACAAGCGTGTCTGAATGTTTTGGAGGAACGGGCGAAGCCATGCCGGGTTGCAGCAATAAAAGAAGAATGGGTATCAGGACCGGGAGCCTCTTCATTATGCCATAAGATAGGAAAGCTGAAAAATTCCACAAAGTTTTTTAGTGGTCGTCTTCCTCCTCCCCGATGTCGCCCTCTTCGTGCCCGGGGTCCTCTTCTTCATCCCCCGGGTCGGCCTCTTCGGCCGCGGTGTCGCCCTGTTCGGCCGCGGTGTCGCCCTCTTCAGCCGCGGTGTCGCCCTCTTCGGCCGCAGCGGCAAAGCGCGCAAACCAGCCGTCGTTTTCCAGCAGTGCCGCCGGTGAGCCGGCTTCCTGGACCCGGCCTTCCGCAAGCACGATAACGTGATCGGCGTCGCGGACCATTGAGAACCGATGAGCGATAACAATGACCGTGGCTTTGTGACGGATCTTTGCGATCGACCGGCGGATTTCCTCTTCGGTCGCATAGTCAAGATTGGCGGTGGCTTCATCGAGGACTACGATCGGAGTGTGGGCGGCCAGCATCCGGGCGATCTGGATCCGCTGGCGTTCCCCGACCGACAGTCCTATCCCGCTTTCTCCAACCGGCGTAGCCAGACCCTGTGGCAGGCGGTCGAGGGTCGAATGGAGCCCCGCCGCCAGCGCCGCTTCCCAGACCTCATCATCCGAGGCGGTGGGATTCTTGTAGCGGATATTGTCGGCAAGCGTGCCGCGGAATACGGCGCCGTCGGTGGAAACCATCCCGACCTGGGCCCGAACCGAAGCAGGGTCGAGCAGGCGAATATCCTGTCCGTCGATGAGGATCGTACCCGCCGTCGGGTCATATAGTTTCATGAGCAGGTCCATGGTAGTGGTCTTACCCGCGCCGGAACCACCGACGAGCGCGGTGACGGTGCCGGGATAAAAGGTAAAAGATAGGCCCTTCAGCACCTCCCGCTCTTCTGAATAGCCAAAATAAACGTCGCGGAATTCGATCCTGCCCTCGGTAAGGCGAAGCTGCGGTCCCTTATGCTCTTCTTCGCCCTTGTCCAGCAAGCGGAAGGCCCGGGCGATCGAAGCGACGTTCTGTTGCAACTCTACCCAGAGACTGGCCAGTGCGTCGATCGGGCCATAGAGGCGGTCCAGATAGGCCACGAACATCACGACGTCCCCGGGCGTCAGCCTGTTCTCCAGCGTCAGGTATCCGCCGTAACCGAATACAAGGGCGGTCGAAAGATGGGAAAGCATGGTTTCCCAAAACACGTACTTGTTGGACAGCTGGGCGCGCTTGATATAATCTTTGTAGGCAGTTCCTGCGGCAGCCCGGAGCCGATCGACCTCCCGCTCCTCCGATCCGGAAAGCTTGACCGTCTTGATCCCGGTTAACCCGTCCTGGATCCGCGAGGACACCTCCTCCCAGCGGGAATAATAATCGGCTAGGCCGGTCTCCAGCTTCTTTGCGGATTGCCACGCAATCAGCACATATACGGGAATGGTGATCAATGCCACGGTGGTCAGCGCGACATTTTGCCAAAACATGATGGCGAGGATGCCGACCAGGCTGATCATTTCGGGGAGGATCTGTTGCGAAAACCCGTTGACGATCCCCGTTACTTCCTCCGACTGGTCGATCTGTTTGGCGATGGCGGCGCTGGGTCTGCGGCTAAAGAACGACAACGGGAGCCTTAACACATGAGCAAACGTATTTTGAATAAACCGTTGTTCGATCAGACAGGACAGCTTCGTGTTGGTATTTTCAGCAACCCGCCAGAGCAGCGTAGCGATAAGATTGATCGCAAAGAGCGCGGCGACGGCCAGCAACAAGGTATCCAGCGCCTGCCGGGGTGAGCGGGCCGCGACGTGACCCAGCGTATGGGGCTCGGGTCTCCTTGCCGCTGCCCGGAAACGGGCGGAATCGCGCACGGCGGCCGCGGTGTCGGGCAGTTCGGATCGGATCATGGATTGGATGCTGTCTGCTTCCGCCGGATCGACACCAAGATCTTTCTGTGCATTGAGACGGGCCTGCCGGACGAAGAGGCCCGCAACATCGTTGATGGCGGTGCGATAGATCAGCGGTTCGATAAGACTTGCACCGGTGCTGAGCAAACCCAGGGTCACTACCCAAAGGAATTTTTTCCGGTACGGGATAATGAGCCGGAATATATTTTTCCAAACATTGCTTTTTGCCGATGTATTCATGGTTTGCCGCGCACGCAAGATCGGAAAATTTTTTGCCTAAAATATTTTTGGCTCCCGCGACAAAAAAAATTACATTCGACGAAATCTTTTTCAAAATCTAACGATCATGAGCCAATCCCGCAGAACATTTCTGAGAAATACCGCACTTGCCGCATCCGCGATCAGCCTGATGCCCGGCGATGCCTGGGCCGGATTCTACAAGAAAAGAATGGTCGGTATCCAATTGTACAGCGTCCGCGATGCGATGGAAAAGGACCCTGCGGGTTCGCTTAAGAAGATTGCGGACATGGGGTATGTCTATGTCGAGCATGCCAACTATGTCGGCGGGAAGTTTTATGGTTATGCCCCGAAGGATTTCAAGTCGTTGCTGGACAGCCTCGGGCTGAAGATGCATAGCGGGCACACATCATTCGGTCCGGGGGGATGGGACGAAGGGAAAAAGGACTTTACCGATTCGTGGAAGCAAACGGTCGAGGATGCCGCGATCGTCGGGCAGCGCTACGTGATCAGCCCATGGCTGGACCAAAGCTGGCGGCAGACTTACGACCAACTGCTCGGGATCCTGGAAATCTTTAACAAGAACGGCGAGCTCTGCAAAGCGCACGGAATGAAATTCGGCTATCACAATCACGATTTCGAGTTCAGCCAGGTGCTAAACGGTCAGAAGGTTTACGACATTATTATGCAGCATACCGATCCGAAGCTGGTTGCGCAGCAACTGGATATGGGGAATCTCTACAATGGCGGAGCGGTAGCGGCCGGCATCGCGATGCAATATCCGGGGCGCTTCGAGCTCATGCATGTAAAGGATGAGATCAAAGCTACATCGGGAAATGAGAAGTATGAAAGTACGACACTCGGCGACGGGATCGTAGGCACGCGGGAGATCTGCGACCTCGGGAAGAAAGGCCACACCAAATACTACATCATCGAGCAGGAATCATACCAGGGGAAGGATCCGTTCGATTGCGCCCGGACCGACCTGGAAACCATGCATAAGTGGGGCTACTGATAGTTGAAGGTCGCCTTTTTGTCCCCGATCATCACGTCAAAATCACCCGGCTCGGTCACGGTGTGGAGTTCAGCATTGACGAACGCGAGGTCGTTCCTGTCCAGCGTGAAGCTCACCGTCCGTGACTCTGCGGCTTTCAGCAAGATCTTTTTGAATGCCCTCAGTCGACGCATATTCGGGGTGATGCTGGCATAGTGCTCATGCGTGTACAGCTCCACTGTTTGTTTGCCGTCACGGCTGCCGGTGTTTTTGACTGAAACCGTTACGGTGAGTTTGCCCGCGGCGTCGAGTTTGCCGCTGCTCAGCCTGAGGTCGCTGTATTCGAATGTAGTATAGCTGAGTCCCCAGCCGAAAGGGAAGAGCGGGTCATAGCCCGCGCCGCGGTCGTCATTGAATACTTCCCGCACTTCTTCGGTAGGTTTGCGGTCGTACAGCACGATCTCGCCCATACTTTTCGGGTAGGTGAAGGGTAGCCGTCCGTCGGGGTTGTAGTCTCCGGTGACGATATCGGCCAGTGCTTCCGCTGACTTCCGGCCACACCAATAGGCCATTATGATCCCTTTCATCAGCGGAGCGATGGCGGTAATAAAACGCGGTCTGCCTTCCGTCAGCAAAAGAATGACGGGTTTGCCGGTAGCCGCGGCGGCCCGGGCCAGCGCAAGCTGCTCTTCGGGCAGAACGAGGTCGCGGATATTGCCAGGGCTTTCGGCGTAGGCATCTTCACCGAGGCAGAGGACGATGGCGTCGGCGCCTGCGGCAGCTGCTTTCAACGCGGCGGTATCGTAGTTGCCCGGGCTGTTGAACCCTTTTTCCGCGGTGGTGGTAACGTTGACCGCGCCGAATTTTTCGCGAAAAGCGTCGAGGATCGTTCGACTGTCCGCGGGATACCAGCGTTCATCGTTCCCTTGCCAGGTATAGCTCCAACATCCGTTCAGTGCGCTGATGCTTCGCGCGGCGGGGCCGGCGACCAGGATCTTTGCCGAGCGCGCAAGCGGCAGGACACCGCCGTCATTTTTCAGCAGCGTAATGGATTCGTGTGCCGCCTGAAGAGCCAGCGACTGGTATTCGGGACGACCGAAATTCGCCGCCGAGCCGTCTTCGGGGTAGGGGTTGTCAAACAATCCAATCTTCTCCTTCAATGTCAGGATACGGCGGACCGCATCGTCTATGCGGCTCATGGGGACTTCGCCTTTTTGAACGGCTTCTTTCAGCAGATCGAAGAAAGAAAAGTCATTTGGCACCATGCTCATGTCGATACCGGCGTTGATTGCCATCGCGACGGCAGCGCGCGGCGTAGCGGCCACGTCATGACGGGTATGCAGCCGGATGATATCTTCCCAGTCCGTCACGATCACTCCCTTAAAACCCAGCTCCTTCCTCAGGACATCTGTCAGCAGGTACTTACTGGCATGCACGGGCGTGCCGTTGATCTCGGAAGAGTTGACCATCAGCGTGGAGGCGCCCGCTTTTACCGCCGCGCGGAATTGGGGCAGGTAATATTCGCGCATTTCTATTTCCGGCATATAGATCGGGGTCCGGTCCTTGCCGGTGCGCGAAGCGGAATAGCCGAGGTAGTGTTTCATGCAGCTGGCGACGGCGGTCGGCGTTTTCAGTCCGTCTTCCTCATAGGCTTTTATAGCGGTCATACCCATCGTAGTGCCGACATAAACGTCTTCGCCATAGGTCTCCGGGAACCTCGACCACAGTGGTTGACGGCCGCAATCCAGCACCGGCGCGAAATTCCAGCGGACACCGGATGCCCGAAGCTCCCTGGCGGTTACTTTTGCGATCGCGGCCGCCAACTCCGGGTCACGCGTGGCGGCCATCGCAATATTTTGGGGAAAGAGGGTCGAATTCAGCGTATACGTCTGCCCGTGAATGCCGTCGAGGCCATAGATAACGGGGATCTTCAACCGGGTCTTTGCCGCTTCATCCTGGATGCGAGCAATAATTTTCCGCCATTGATCAACGGATAGCGCATGGTTGGTGACGTTAAGGATAGAGCCAACTTTGTATTTCCCTACCGCGGCGGCGAGGCGGCCGGTATCCAGCACGCCGTCCTGCGCGGTGCATACCACTCCCAGCGTCACCTGGGTCATCTGGCCGACCTTTTCGTCGAGGGTCATCTTTTTCAGAAGATCTTCAATTTTCGGCGACGTTTGGGAAAAGGCAAAACGGAAGAGCAAAACGGTGTTAAGGAGCAGGAGAGCAAATGTTTTCATAAAAATGCTAAAACGTTATTGTTAAAGATAAGCGCTTTCCGGAGAATGGATAGCCAAATCTTTCGTACTGGCATGCTATTTACTATACAGTATATAAATGGTAGCGTATGAGTGAATACACCTATTTGCAGCATAAACAAGCCATCCGAAAGCTGCAGGATCTCGCGACAGAGATCAATATTTGTTTGTTCTGTTCGGGAGACCAGGAGCAGGAGAGTTGCCGGCCGATGGCGACAAGCGGCGTAGACGAAGAGGGGTCGATCTGGTTTATGAGTGCCCGGCAGAGCGAAAAAAACAAGGAGGTCGCCGTCGACCCGCGCGTAAAATTGTATTACTCGCATCCGGGGAAAAGCAGTTTCCTGATCGTGTCGGGGATGGCCGACATCGTATATGACCGGGAGAAGATCAGGGAGCTGTGGAATCCGCTGGATCGGACCTGGTTTACCGAAGGGGAGAACGATCCGGAGATCTCGCTGATCAGGGTGCGGCCGGATCACGCCCACTATTGGGATGCGAAGGGAAACCGGATGGTGAATTTTTTCCGGATGCTGGCAACGGTTGCAACCGGTAAGACGCTGGTAGAAGGCGAGGAAGGGAATCTGATGATCCGGTGAGGTCACCCCGATATCCCGGAAAACTCAATCCAGTCCGTTGAGGTCGCGCAGAAAATCGTATTGCAGGTCCTCATGAAGCGTAGCGACGATGGCGCGTACTTTTTTTAACTGCTGGCGATAGAGGTTGTTAAGGACGGGGCTGTCCCGAAGGGGGATCTTTGTGTCGCGGACCTTGCGGCAAAAATAGGTAAGGAGTTCCACTTCCGCCAGGGGGGACGACATATAACGGATTTGTTTTGCCGTTGCCCGAAGGATCTTTCTCAATGTTTTTTTTGTAAGATAGAGGTTGGGTTTGGGAAGTTCGGTGAAGCCCGTATCCATTTCTTTTTTTACGGTGGCGATGAAGGAGGATTCGTCGGCCGCCTCGAAGAGGAGATAGGTGAGGAGTTCCTTGTTATCCTTCTTGAATTTGGCCAGCCGGAGGCAAAGCTCGGTGAGCTGTGCGGCAGGGAGGGTCTTTAGTTCGGCTTTCAGTTCCTGGATAGTGGCGGGGCGCATGGGCAAATATACCTTTCGCTATATTTGCACACAAATTCTAAATCCAGCCATGAACAAAGAAGTCGTCATCGTTGCGGCGGTCCGGACGCCGATCGGAAGTTTCGGCGGAGCATTGAAAGACGTTCCGGCCACGCAGCTGGGAGCGGTAGCTATCGGGGGAGCGTTAAAGAAAGCCGGCGTACAACCCGCGCAGGTCCAGGAAGTGTTGATGGGCTGCGTGCTCCAGGGCAACCTCGGCCAGGCCCCGGCGCGACAGGCTGCGAAAGGGGCCGGGTTACCGGATAGCGTCGTGTGTACAACTGTAAACAAGGTTTGCGCAAGCGGGATGAAGGCGGTGGCGCAGGCAGCGCAATCCATTTTGTTGGGCGACGCAGAAATCGTCGTGGCCGGCGGAATGGAGAGCATGAGCAACGTCCCTTTCTATGCCAATCAGATGCGTTGGGGAAATAAATACGGCAATACCATACTGGTTGACGGGCTGGCAAAAGACGGGTTGACGGATGCCTATGACGGCAAGGCGATGGGAAATGCCGCGGAATTGTGCGCGGCGACCTGTGGCATCAGTCGTGAAGAGCAGGATGCCTTTGCCATTGCGAGTTACCGGCGTTCGCAGGGTGCCTGGTCGGAAGGCAGATTCGCCGAAGAGATCGTACCGGTGCCGTTGCCACAGCGAAAGGGTGACCCGGTCCTGTTTGCAAAGGACGAGGAGCCATTCAACGTCAAATTCGAAAAGATCCCGGAACTGCGGCCTTCCTTTCAGCAGGATGGAACGGTAACGGCAGCCAATGCGTCCACTCTCAATGACGGGGCCGCCGCGCTGGTGCTCATGAGCGGCGACAAAGCAAAGGAACTGGGATTGACGCCGCTGGCACGGATTGTCGCGTATGCGGATGCCGAGCAAGCGCCGGAATGGTTTACGACCACTCCTTCGCTGGCTGTGCCGAAAGCGGTGGCCAAAGCCGGTCTTGAAATGAAAGATATCCAATACTGGGAACTGAACGAAGCATTTGCCGTCGTCGGGATCGAAAATTCGCGGCGGATGCAACTTGATCCGGAGCGGGTAAACGTCAATGGCGGTGCGGTGTCGATCGGGCACCCGCTGGGTGCAAGTGGAGCGAGGATCCTGGTGACGCTGCTTCATGTCCTGCGTCAAAACAGGGCCCGGTATGGCGCGGCAGGGATATGTAATGGCGGCGGCGGCGCATCGGCGATGGTAATCGAGAATCTGGGATTATAGCAGCGGTTCTTTAGGCAGCCGGGAGTTGAGTTGTTCTATTTTGATCTGCATGTCTTTAAGCTCCTTCAGGACGTAGGCCATAGTGATCCCGGCGTCCTCTGCTTTTAATGGCTCCTTCTCGTTTGGCAGGTAATTTCGGTTGATGCCGCCAAGGCGCCCGATGGGTCCCTGGGTCTCGGCAAGATCCATTTTTAGTAGGGTATCGACGGAAATATCAAAAAAATTGCTAATAATTAATAGCTCATTCAAACTGGGTTCGCTTATCCCGTTCTCCCAATTGCCAATGGTAGTCTGACCTTTCTGGATCAGGGATGCAATCTCAGATTGGGTTCTGGAGGATTGCTTTCTAAGGTGCCGCAGATTTTTTCCTAAAAAATGCATAGGTCAAGATAAGTGCCAAAGATGTTAGTATCTTTTTTCTTGGTGTCTTTAGCAAGTTTGTACATTTGTTGCTTCTCAAAGTTAGCCAAATATCTTGGTGAATTCAAATTTCCTTGTTGGGAATTCAAATTTGCTTGCTAAAAACCTTTTGCTATGAATACTTCTTTAACGCATTTGCCGGCAGCCCGGCGCCAGGAATTGGAGACGGCGAAAAGGATCATTGTCGAGGCGGTCCGGCCCGAACAAATCATCCTTTTTGGCATTTATAGTGGCGTAACGGAGGCCCATTTCCTTTCAGCCCAGCTTCCGGCGGGTGTTGATGCCTATGATCTCCTGGTGGTAACGAGCCAGGGGGACTGGCGCTCCGACTATGAGCTTCAGGATATCATCGAGAATCGTTGCCGCGATGTGGTTCCGGTGACGGTTGTCGTGCACGATATCGGCTATGTAAACCGGAGGATCGCCGAAGGGCAATATTTCTTTGCGATGATCCGGCGCGAAGCGATCCTGCTTTATGATGCCGGCAGGACTGCATTGGCGAAGGCGGGGGAGACCGACATGGCCCAGGTCCGATGGATGGCGGAGCGGGATTTCGATCGGTGGCATCGTCAGTCGCGCGCGTTCTTCCGGAGTGCGGAGTTCAACCTGGGGACCAGCGAGTGGAAGCTTGTCGTTTTCATGCTGCATCAGGCAGCCGAGCAAATCTACCAGGCTATCCTGCTTGCCTTTACCGGATATAAGCCGACGACACATAACCTCGATAAGTTAAGACGGTATACAAACCGGTTCTCGTTCGAACTGGCATTGATCTTTCCAAGGAACTGCGCGGAGGAGGACCGGTTATTCCGGGTGCTGTTGTCCGGCTATGTGGATGCCCGTTATAAAGAGGAATTTGTGGTGACGGAGGCAGATGCACGGCTGTTGACGGAGCGGGTGAAGACCTTGCTGGACGTGGCGGAGCGGGTGTGCGGGAACCGGTTGAAAAGCCTGGAACGGCAGGCGGCCCGCCTTCGCTAAAGCTACGGCAGGCGCGGCGGGCGAAGGAATTACCCTTTGGCGAGATCGGCGATGGTTTTCTTTTCGAGGATCCTGAGGTTTGCGTCACGGACCTGTGACATTACCAGATGGAGACCGCAGCTTTTCTCGTCACAATTCTTACACCGTTCATAGAAATAAAGGGAGACGCAGGGAAGGAGGGAGATCGGGCCGTCGAGGAGCCGCATGACGGTGGCGAGTGGGACGTCTTTGGGATTTTTGGCGAAGAAATAACCGCCTCCTTTGCCTTTTTTGCTATCGAGGATATTGGCGTTCTTCAGTTCCAGGAGGATGTTCTCCAGGAATTTCAGGGGGATCTTTTTCTTCTTCGCGATTTCGGCGATCAGCACCGGCTCATCATTTTCTTTTTCGGCCAGATACATAAGCGCCTGAAACGCATATTGGGTCTTCTTGGATAACATGGTTTATTTCTCCTACTGTTGATGTTAGAATCCTAGCACGTCGCTCATCTGAAAAACCCCTCTTTTTCCCAAAAGGTATTCGGCAGCCAGCACAGCGCCCATGGCAAACCCGCGGCGGTTGTGGGCGGTGTGCGTTATCTCGATCGTGTCAATGCCGGAGTGATACTCAACTCTGTGCGTACCCGGAGCAGGGTCTGTCCGCTCGCTCAGGATTTCCAATTCGTCTAAGTTATCACTTAAATGATTGACCCATCCTTTTTTCCGGGGAATTCTTTCCAGGATCTGTTCGGCAAGGGAGATTGCCGTCCCGCTTGGCGCGTCCTTTTTTTCGGTGTGATGGATCTCGGTGATCCTGACCTCATACTCGGGGTGGGGGACCATCAATGCCGCCAGTCTCCGGTTGACTTCGAAGAATATATTGACGCCTACGCTGAAATTACTGGCGTATAAAAAGCTGCCTTGTCGCTGCCTGCAATGTAGCCGGACTGCGTCCAGTTTGTCCAACCAGCCTGTCGAGCCGGAAACTACGGGAACCCCGGCATCCAGACAGCGGATAATGTTGTCATAGGCACTATGCGGGCCGGTAAATTCGATCGCGGCATCTGCTTTCCGGATATTTTCGGTGGTATTGTCTTCCACATTGTCGATATTGACCTTTAGGGCGATCTCATGTCCTCTATGAAGGGCGATCTCTTCGATCGCGTGACCCATCTTGCCATATCCGATTAGGGCGATCTTCATTTAACAAAAAAATTTACCGGCAAAAGTACGATTATTTCCTTAGAGCGGGGCGGCGACGGGTCTCCATGCGCACCGGATCAGCGGGGAGCGGGGATCAGCGCGTCGGCAACGGCCTGGATCGGGCCTTATGAATGTCGAACACCAGGCTTAGTCCGGCGCCGCCGGGAGCCGCAAACCCCGGGGAAGGTTGCTGGACGTGCATCGTGAGCTTGTCACTGACGTCAAAATACATCAGATGAGCATCTACGGTTGCATCGACGATGTTGAGGCCCCAGAACAACAGGAAGAACAGAACGGAATAATCTTCATCTTTTCGGAACTCGTTGCGATAGGTGCGCAGCAGGCTTTCCTGATTATAGCCCAACACCACCAGATTCCTGACCTCACCGGACAAGGTGTTGAGCACGCTGTCGGGAACAGCCGGGGCGCCTTGTGACGAGTATCTGTCAACGATGCTAATGGCTTTCTGATAATTGTTATACCCCTTGCGGTTATAAACATATGTATATGCCGGGATACCGATAGCCGCATATACGATCGGCAATTTCCAATATTTGTGATTGTAGATCTGGCCCCAGCCGGGTACGAACGTGGAGCGAAGCGTAGCAATGCGCGGATCGTGTAGTCTCCGGCCAAGGGAATCTACGCGATAGGTCGATACCCGGTGGTGCTTTTGACGCGTACTGTCGTTGCGGGAAGTCGAATCCGACGGTTGGCCGTAGCAAACAAGGCTTATAGACAGAAAACAGACGAATGACAATACGTAGCGGACCCGGTTCATGTTGGATGCTTAGTTGACGGAGACACCCAGTTGATCCAGCAATTTGTTTAATTCCTGGAGCGAGTAATACTCAATCGAAATGCTTCCTTCCCCCTTCTTGTTGTGATTGAGCTTTACACGGGTGCTGAAATGTGATGCTAAGTTATCCTCTATTCGCCGCAACGCTTCGGGCAGAGTTGGCTTTACGGAATTTTTAACAGCAGTGGTCTCTTTATATAATTGCCTGACGAGTTCCTCCGTCTGGCGCACGGAAAGGCCCTTATTCTTTATTTCATTGAACAGGTATAGCTGCTTGTCCACCGTATCCACGTTGATGAGCGCCCGCGCGTGGCCCATCGACAACTGGTTGCTGCGGACGGCTACCTGAATATCGGGTGGCAATTTCAACAGCCGGATATAGTTGGCAACCGTGCTTCGCTCCTTACCCATGCGCTCGGCGACCTGTTCCTGTGTATAGTTGAGCTCTTCCATCATTCGTTTGTAGCTAAGCGCGATTTCCATCGCATTGAGGTCTTCCCGTTGCAGGTTCTCCAACAGCGCAAGTTCGAGAAGCTGCTGATCATCGGTTTGTCTGACGTATGCGGGGATGTCTTTCAGTCCGGCGATTTTGGCGGCGCGAAAACGACGCTCCCCGGAGATAAGCCGGTATTTGCCGGTCGGCAGCCTGGATACGGTCACCGGTTGTATGATATCGTGTAGCCGGATGGATTGAGCGAGTTCCTGCAAGGACTGTTCGTCGAAGTCATGCCGGGGCTGACGGGGGTTGGCCTCGATCTGATCCAGGGGGACGCGGAGCATATTGGTGACTGCTTCGACGACCGAAGATTTCAACTCGCCGGAAGTCGTTTTCAGGTCGGCGTCGATACTTTGGAGTAGTGAGCGGATGCCCTTGCCCAAGGCTTCTTTATCTTTTTTATGAGGAGTTGTCATTTTTTGAATTCGTTTACGAACACCGGCAGATCATTCGAGAATCCGTTCTTCCTGCCTGATCTTCGTCATGTTGTTCTTTTGCAGGATCTCTTTGGCAAGGTTGAGATAATTGACCGAACCCTTGCTAAGCGCGTCATACAGGATGACAGGCTTTCCCACGCTCGGCGCTTCGCTGATCTTTGTATTCCGGTGAATAATGGTGTCGAAAACGATCTCGTCAAAATGTTTGCGGACCTCACTTACCACCTGGTTACAAAGGCGCAGCCGGCCGTCATACATGGTCATAAGGATGCCTTCGATGGCCAGCTTCGGATTCAGGCGGCTTTGTACGATCTTCACCGTATTCAACAGTTTCCCCAACCCTTCCAGCGCAAAGAACTCGGTCTGCACGGGGACGATGACCGAATCCGCTGCAGTAAGCGCATTTACGGTGATCAGACCGAGGGATGGCGAACAATCGATAATAATAAAATCGTAATCCTCCTTTATCGGTTCCAGGATCCCTTTCAGGACACTTTCCCGGTTGGGGTAGTTGATCATTTCGATCTCGTAACCCACCAGGTCGATATGGGATGGAACGACATCCAGGTGCGGCACTTCCGATTTCAGGATGACGTCTTTGACGGGGACATGGTTGACCATGCAATCGTAAAGGCTTTGGGTTACGTTGTGCAGATCGAAACCCACTCCCGTGGTACTATTGGCCTGGGGGTCGGCGTCTACAAGCAGGGTCCTGAATTCCAATACGGCGAAGCTGGCCGCCAGATTGATCGCGGAAGTAGTTTTTCCGACACCCCCTTTTTGATTTGCTACGCCGATAGTTTTTGCCATAATATTATATGCCGCAGGTGATTGTCCCTGGGCGAAGCCGTTCCATCGCCTCAGGGTAAAATTGTCACCAATCGGGAAGATGACAAAATTTAGTTTTGCCCACCGGGGATAATTCCGAACTTTGCCCGCCTGAGTTTCCGGGAAATTCCTGACAGGATGGCAAATTTACGTGCTTCAAGGTTAATTATGGGATATAAATTTCTTCGCCATGCGTAGCTGGAGGTATATCTGGGTTGTTCCGATCCTGGTGCTGATCCTTGATCTGTATGTGTTCCAGGCGATAAAGGCCGTCGCACAGTCGGCTTCGCCCCGCCTGCGATCGATCGTTTGTGGCGGCTACTGGATGGTCTCCGTGATTGCCCTGGTGCTTTTATGCTTTCTTCCCTACATGTACCGCCGGTTTACGTGGATGCAGGGATATGCGTTTTTTGTGCTCATCGGTTTTTATCTGGCCAAATTGCTGGTGGCGGGTTTTCTGGTGGTCGACGATGTACGGCGGGCTATCCAATGGCTTGCCGGGCGGCTGCTGGCGGTTTCGGGGTCTACGATCGGCACTTCCGGGGAAGGGATACCGCGATCCGTATTTATGAGTTGGCTCGGGCTGGGTGTCGGGGCGGGAATCTACAGTTCGCTGTTGCACGGACTCAGCAACAAATATAAATACCGCGTCCGGCGGCTTCGGCTGGCGTTTGACAAACTGCCGGCGTCCTTTAAAGGGTTAAGGGTTGTTCAAATATCTGATATTCACACCGGTAGCTTGAAAAATCCGGTGGCGGTCCAGCGCGGGATCGATATGGTCATGGCCGAGAAGCCGGACCTAATTCTGTTCACGGGAGACCTGGTCAACGATATCGCGCTGGAAGTAGGGGATTACCAGTCAATCTTCAGCTGTCTAACCGCTCCGCTTGGCGTCTTTTCGACGCTGGGTAACCACGATTACGGCGACTATTCCTGGTGGGAGAATGCAGAATCGAAGAAGGCCAACCTCGACCACCTGATGCGGATACAGCAGGAAATGGGGTGGCGGCTCCTGATGAATGAGCACGTGGTGCTCGAGCGCGGCGGCGAACAGATCGCTCTCCTCGGAGTTGAAAACTGGAGCGCCAGATCGCGCTTTCCCAAATACGGGAAGCTGGATGAGGCGTATGCGGGCGCGGAGAAATATCCATTCAAGATCCTGATGAGTCATGACCCCAGCCATTGGGATGCCCAGGTGCGCAAGGATTATCCGGATATCGATCTGACATTATCGGGACATACGCACGGGATGCAGTTTGGGTTGGAGATGCCGGGATTCAAATGGAGCCCCGTGCAATACATATACAAGGAATGGGCGGGGCTGTATGAAGAGGGAGCACAAAAGCTCTATGTCAACCGGGGATTCGGATTCATCGGTTATCCCGGTCGCGTCGGGATCATGCCGGAGATCACGGTGATCGAATTGGCGTGAACGGGCGTAAAGGGCGGTGATCGGATTGGCGTGATTTAACGATCCTTTTGCCGATTTTAACAAACCGATAAACTATTCAAGAGTATTTTCACGCCCAAAGCGGGCATTCATAAAAAACAGGAATAATAAAAACAAGCATCAACAATGAAATCCAAACTAGCTTTCGTTACCCTTTTGCTACTAACGCTAACTGCCGGTCACGCTTACGCTCAAAAATCGATGGAATGGGGTTTGAAAGCCGGGGGCAACTATTTTAAGGTCGGTGGCAGGTCGTGGGACGAGTCCTACCGGATGAGCTTCAGCGGCGGCGCTTACGCGGAGATCAACTACAGCAAGCATTTCACGATCCAGCCTGAACTGTTGTTCAACCAGGTGCTGGCAAAGACGTCGGAGGAATTTAACCAGATCTATAGTGGTCAGGGGGTCAGCTACCAGCTGGTAAGCGTAGATTACATCGCGGTGCCGATCCTGCTGGTGTACAAACCCATCCCGCTCCTGTCGATCATGATCGGGCCGCAATATGGTTTTGCCGTTGCGCAGACGCGCGGACTACTGTACAATCAGCCGGATAAGAACACCTTTTCCCGAAGCGACCTGGCGTTGGTTTTCGGCGGTCAGCTTAACATGGGGAAGATCAAGATAGGGCTGCGATACCAGGAAGGCCTGAACAATGTCAACGCCATCAATTCGACCGATGCCTGGCGGACATATGGGCTGCAATTTTATGTCGGGTTCCAGATCGGCGACCGAAAACTGAAATAAACTTTTGCGGCCGGCGGCGGTCAAAATAAAAATCGGAGGAATTATACGTTGAAATACTACCTGCAATCCATTCACTCATCAAATCACATCCATTATGAAGAGGAACGCATTTGTATTGTCAACCTTCCTGATGATCGCCGGTCTGCATTCGCAGGCCCAAGGTTTTCATCTGGGCGTTAAAGCCGGCGCCAACCTGTTCAAGGTCGACGGCGAGTCTTTCAGCCAGGAATTTCAGTTTGGGTACATGGCCGGCGCATTTACGCAAGTTTATTTCACAAAAAAGTGGGGTATCCAGCCCGAACTGAATTTCAATCAGACAAACTATCGTACGGGCAGCAGTTTTTCCGCCGTAGTGCCGGATGGCGTCAACGACGTAAAGGGGAAGCTCAACTGGCTGACCATTCCCGTGCTGGTCAGCTACCGGCCGATCCCCATACTCAGTCTGCTCGCGGGACCACAATACGGGATCCTGCTGAACCAGGATGAACATCTGATCAACAACGCGGGAGACGCCTTTAAAAAGGGTGATTTTTCATTTGTCGGCGGTGCACAGCTCAATCTTGGCCCCGTTATGGCAGGCGCGCGGTATGTGGTGGGATTGACCAATATCAACGATGTAACGAATCAGTCGACGTGGAGGAATGAGGGGTGGCAGTTGTACGCGGGTTTCCGTATCTTTTGAGTTAGGGTCAGGCGACGATATTCAAGGCTCTCCTGATGAGGTAATTCAGGAGGGCCTTTTTCAAAAGCAGAACTTAAAAAAGAATAGGAATTTTCCCTTAGTCGTGGTATTTTGTTCCTGATATGAAAGAGAATTTATTCATGCGTGCCGAAGATGACCTGGATTTCATGCCCATCATCCCTTTGAATGAATCCGACAATGAGGGGCTTCAAGATATAGAGATCCCGAAAGAATTACCGGTCCTTCCGCTGCGGAATACGGTCCTGTTCCCGGGTGTGGTTCTGCCCATCACGGTCGGACGCGACAAAAGCATTAAGGCGGTCAATGACGCGTACAAAGCCGATAAGCTCATCGGCGTGCTGGCGCAAAAGGACAGCAGTATCGAAGACCCCGGCGTCGCGGATCTGGAAGATGTCGGAACGGTGGCGCGGATCATCAAGCTCATCAAGATGCCCGATGGCGGAACGACGGTCATCCTCCAGGGCAAGCGCCGGTTCAAGGTCGGGGCGGTCACCGCGGAGGACCCTTACTTCAAGGCGCAGGTGGTGTTGCTGCAGGAAGAAGAGGCGCCGAAGGAACAAGACTTCGAAGCATATGTCTCCAACATCAAGGACCTCGCGTCGCAGATCATCCAGCTTTCACCGAATATTCCTTCCGAGGCGAGCATCATCCTGAAAAATATCGAAAACCCTTCTTTTCTTATCCATTTTATATCCAGCAACCTGAATACGGAGCTTCATGAGAAGCAGCAGTTGCTGGAAATTCACCATATCAAATCGCGTGCTGACCTCCTGATGCAGCTGCTGCAACGTGAGTTGCAATTTGCAGAGCTAAAGAACAAGCTGACCACCCGTACGAAAACCGAGCTCGACAAACAGCAGCGGGAATATTTTCTGCAGCAACAGATGAAAAGCATCAAGGACGAGCTGGGCGGCGACAGCAACGAGCGGGAGATAAAAGAGATGCAGAAAAAGGCGGAAAGTAAAAGATGGCCGGCCGCAGCCAAGGATCTTTTTCGCAAGGGCGTCGAGCGTCTCGAACGGATGCATCCCAGCACGCCGGACTATTCGGTTGTGTTCAATCATCTGGATCTCATGTTGGAACTACCCTGGGGTGAATATTCGGAAGATTCATACGATCTGCGGAAAGCGAAAAAGATCCTGGATCACGATCACTATGGGATGGACCGGGTAAAGGAACGCATCATCGAATACCTGGCGGTGCTAAAGCTGAAAGGAGATATGAAGAGTCCGATCTTGTGTTTTGTCGGCCCTCCGGGGATCGGCAAGACCTCGCTCGGAAGGAGCATCGCCGGGGCGATCGGCCGGAAATACGTGCGGATCAGCCTCGGCGGCCTGCATGATGAAAGTGAGATCCGCGGACATCGCAAAACCTATATCGGAGCAATGCCCGGCCGCATCCTGCAGTCCCTCCGCAAGGTCAAAACATCCAATCCGGTCATGATACTGGACGAAATCGACAAGACGGGCAGCGATTTCCGTGGCGATCCTTCGTCGGCGTTACTGGAAGTCCTCGATCCCGAGCAAAACCATACCTTCTATGACAACTATCTCGAACTGGAGTACGATCTCAGCAAGGTGCTGTTCATCGCGACGGCCAACGATATCAACGCCATCCCGCACGCCCTTCGTGATCGACTGGAAATCATAGACTTAAACGGGTATGCCGTAGAAGAAAAGATAGAGATCGCGCGGCGTCACCTCGTGCCGAAGCAACGCGAGGCGCACGGGCTGGCGGCGATGAATTTCCGGATAGGGGATGGGGTGCTGGAAAAGATCGTTCAGGACTATACACGCGAAAGCGGTGTCCGGGAACTGGATCGGCAGCTGGCGTCCCTGATGCGGTACCAGGCCAAGGAGTTTGCCATGAAAGGAAAGCTCAAGGCGTCGCTGACACAGGCGGATGTCGAAAAAGTGCTGGGAAAGCCGCGGTACAGTAACGACATCTACAAGGTTGCCAATATGCCCGGGGTGGCCGTCGGGTTGGCGTGGACCTATGTTGGCGGGGATATCCTGTTCGTAGAGACATCCGTAAGCGAAGGCAAAGGGGAACTAAAGCTAACGGGCAACCTGGGGAATGTCATGAAGGAGAGCGCGGCAACGGCGTTTACCTATCTCCAGTCGAATGCCCGCAAATACGATATCGATCCGGATGTTTTTTCAAAAAAAACCCTGCACGTGCACGTCCCGGAAGGTGCGGTCCCGAAGGACGGGCCAAGCGCGGGGGTGACGATGATGAGCTCGATGGCGTCCGCATTTACCGGGAAGCGGGTCAAGCCCTATCTGGCGATGACCGGCGAAATTACCTTACGCGGTCAGGTGTTGCCGGTGGGCGGCATCAAGGAAAAGGTATTGGCGGCAAAACGGGCCGGTCTGAAAGAGATCATCCTTTGCTGGCAAAACGAAAAGGACATCCGCGAGATCGACTCCAATTTCATAAAAGGGTTAAAGATCAATTACGTGAAAACGATGCAGCAGGTTCTGGAACTGGCGCTGGTCTGACAGCCCGCTGACCGTGCTCCGCCGGTCACGCGAAGGATGATTTTATAAGAGTAACCACTTGTTTCGGCTAAGTACTCGCCGCGTGAATTATGGGGAAACTGGGTAATCAGGTGCCAAATCGGGTCATTTCCTTTTTTATTATTTCCTAAACATTAATTTTGGAACTGGCCCAAACCGGCCTGTAAACGGTCAACTAACCTTCCATGATCAACTTAATAATCGTCGACGATCATTTTCATGTGCGGCAGGCGTGGAGCTGGGTGCTCAATCAGGTTCCAAGGTTGAATGTCATAGCGGAATGCGCAAACGGCCAGGAGGCGATAGAGGCCGCCAAAACCTTGCGGCCGGATGTGATCCTGATGGATATAAACATGAAACCGGTAAACGGGATCGAGGCCACCCGGTCGATCCGGGAGTTTGCACCGGATATGAAGATCATCGGCGTCAGTGTTCAGGCGGAGCGTTCGTATGTGAACGAGATGCTCCGCAACGGCGCAAACGGCTACGTCACTAAAAACTCACCGAGTACGGAGATGGTCATGGCCATCGATGAAGTACTCGCGGGGAATACGTATATCTGTGAGGAGATCCGCCATGCCCATGTCCGGCATCAACCATTGACTGCCCGTTCAGGCGGGGACGGGGCGATCTGAGACTTCTTCTTTAAAAGCGACCCTCGGCCGCAAACCCAGCAAATCGAACAGCCTATTATCCTCCTCAAAGGAGGGATTGGGGGTAGTCAGCAATTTTTCACCCGCAAAGATCGAATTGGCGCCGGCCAGAAAGCAAAGCGCCTGGTCGGCCTGGCTCATTTCCGCCCGTCCCGCGCTCAGGCGGACCATGGTGGCGGGCATCAGGATACGAGCGGTTGCTATCATCCGGATCATATCCCAGACATCGACTTTTGGATTGCCGGCAAGTGGTGTTCCTTTCACGCGGACGAGGGCGTTGATCGGAACGCTTTCAGGATGCCGGGTCATCGTCGACAAGGTATGCAGCATTCCTATCCGGTCCTCATGCGTCTCTCCGAGGCCGATGATACCGCCGCAACAAACGGTGACCCCCGCTTTACGGACGTTTTCCAGCGTTTGTAACCGATCCTCGTACGTACGGGTATGGATGATCTCGGAATAGTAGTCAGCTGACGTGTCCAGGTTATGGTTGTAGGCATGAAGGCCGGCGTCGGCCAGCTTTTTTGCCTGTTCCTCATTCAACATTCCGAGGGTGCAGCACACTTCCATGCCCATCCTGTTGACGCCTTTCACCATATCAAGGACACGGTCGAAGTCTTTATTGTCGCGGACCTCGCGCCAGGCGGCGCCCATGCAAAAGCGGGTGGATCCGGCCGCCCTGGCTTTGGCGGCATATTCGAGAACTTCCTCTTTTCTCATAAGGGCCTGGACACCCACACCGGTGTCATAACGGGCGGCCTGTGGGCAATAGGCACAGTCTTCGGGGCAACCGCCCGTCTTTATGGAAAGAAGCGTGCAAACCTGCACTTCGCCCGTATCATTGTATTGCTTATGAACGGAAGCGGCGCGGTAGATGAGGTCCAGCAGCGGCGTGTTGTAGATGTCCCTGATCTCTTCAATGTTCCAGTCGTGACGGATCATGTCCTTCGATATTTGGTTTGGGGGCAAAATTATTTCTTATCTTTTACATTTACGATGGAATCTTTTAATAGCGGGAGTCTTTGTCCCATGACACTATTGAGAATGACCCTGAACTGGTTGACGCCTGAAATGCTGTCATACAGGAGATGGTAATCCTTACCAGGGAAATAGACCGCGTTCTGGTTTTCCAGGAAGAATGGCGGGTTATAGCCCAGCTTATCACCATGCCGAAGCCCATGATCACCCATCACGATGATCACGGCTTGACCATGCGTATTGGCGAAGATCGTATCGATCAATCCTTCCGCACGTTTATTGGTGTAGTTTAGATAATCCAGGTAGTCCTGCACATGGTCTTCGTCCGTCGGCTTATAGGGGGCCGCAACTTTCCTTCGGCGGTTCTCCTTGTCGTAATAATACGGGGGGTGCGGGATATTGAAATGGCCGTAGAAGAACCGGGGTTGAGCGGAAGGCATGGCGCTGGCGGATTCAAGGAGAGCAATCAGTTTGTTGTCGTTGTTCAGGGTCAGGTTGATCTCTTTGTCGGAAAGGGGATTGACGGTATACCGGAAGAAATTCCATCCCACATCCCGATAGAAGCGCGAATAAAAAGTCTGGTCGGTAATCAGCCTTGTCTGAAGCGGCAGGAGGGATTCGGTTATCGGTGAGGGATGACCGCGCAGGTCGAAGATCGAGCAGTTGACGATATCGTAGCCGGTGGATTGGAGCCAGGATCCCAGTTCGTTGTCCTTTATGCAATCACTCAGGTAATAGTACTCCGCAACCGGGCCGCCTTTGACATCCTTCAACCTGTCGAGATAGCACATATTGAGGATGGATGGAATGGAAAGAATGGTGTATTTGTAGTTCGCCCGGCTAGCAGTTTGGATGTGGAAACCTTTATTGGCGAGGAACCGGTCAAAGTCGCCGTTGTCATAGTGGTATTGCTCCCGCAGACATTTGCTGCTGGCGTAGGCATCGAAGATCAGGAAATAGATGTCCCGTTTCGGGCCGTCGAAAGTGCTGAATCGGATCGTATCCCGGGAAGCGTGCGCCCCTTCATATCCACTCGCCCGCTTTTGCGCGGAGACTGTCAGGACGCCGTCGACCAGGATATAGATCATGAAAAGACAGTTGAGATAGAAGATCAATCTGGGAAACGACCGTTTCGTTCGCTTTAGAAATACGATCCAGGAAATCGTGGCGACAAGAATGGCAGGCACCACGAAGGAATACCGCGAAAGCGTGTGAACGTGCGCCTTTAGGAAATCCTGAAGGGCGCCAAAGAAAAAATAAAACATAAGGACGGCCCCGGCGGCGAGGGCGGCTTTGGACACGTCGCGGAAAAGGACAAGGCAGGATGCAAAGATGAGGGCTGAGCCAAGGAGATAGACGGCCGCCAGCAGGATCGCTTCGCCGGGATGGATGTAACCGAGATTTTCGCGATAACCGTGCAATACAAAAAACAGCGGGATCAGCGCGACGAAGAGGGGAATAGTCCGGAACAGGCGTTTCATAGGGTCCGTTTTTTTAGCAGATAAAGGACCCGTTCGCTCCCGGCTATGGGGTCTTTCTTTTCGATTTGAAAATCCCGGCCAAAGGCCATCTCGAATTGTTCGGGGTCATAGCCGACCACCCGTGATTGTCGGCGGGTAATGAGGTCATTCGCTTTTGGATCCGACAATGGGACATATTCGACAATCAGATATTTTTTTGCGAGTTGGTTCATGTATTCGGCGATAAGGCTCATCGGGATATTGTTGGCCAGGGTGAGATGGTGGATAAGGGCCAGGGCGGTGACAAGATCCGAGGCGGCCCGGTCGGTGAATGACGTTCGTTCCGCGTTGCGGAAACCGGTTGCGGGGGTGGGATTGGCCAGGTCGATGCAAAGGGGCAGGATGTGGCGCGAATGGCTGCGATAGAGTTTGTCGATGCATTGCCAGTCCGAGTCAATGGCTATCACCGGTTTGCCGGATTCGGCGAGTATTTTTGAGAACAAGCCGTCGTTGCAGCCGAGATCAAGGGCATCGGCGAATTCAATCGTGTCCAGGAATTGCCGGAAAAGTCGTTGCTTGGCCGCCAGATAATCTTTCCCCAGGATGGTTTCATCGTAGTAGTTGCTCCAGGAGGAGGGGGACCCGGAACTGACTTTCAGGCCGCCGATCGTGGACTGCAGGTGAGCCAGAAGGTTATTAAGCTTCGCCTTTGAGAATGTAAGGTGCCGTTCGTCAACCGGCGATTTTCGGGAAGTGACCCGGCGCTGAAGGAATACATGCAGCCAGGCGCCCATGCTCCACCGGCTTTTGAAAGGCAAAAGCCGGGCTGTCTCGCCGACGGGTATGCCGTCTGGCCATGCGGCGGCGATCTTACCGGTGCCGGTTCGGGCGTAGCGATGAATATACAGTGGGAAAAGAAAGCATTCGCAGAACTGACGGTAGGCGATCCAGGGTTTCTTCGGTTCATACAGATCGAGGGAAAGCGTGTCGATAAGGATGGGTTGTCCGTTCAGGAACTGGATATTGAGGGGGGTCGCGTCTTTCAGTCCCATCCCGTTCTCCATGGCTATGCGCTGGACCTTCAAGGTCAGCAAAGCGGCGTCTTTCAGTTGTTCGGGACACCACTCGGAGGGATAGCTGATATGCCGGATCTGCAGCGGTGAAAGAATTTTGTAGGCGTCACCTGAAAGCGCAAGGTCCGGCGGGCCTTCGGTATACGGCACCATCAAACCCTGGCCGGTGAGCCGTTCATACAACCCGCATTGATGCAGGTAGTCATAGCGAAAGGAATACCATTTGTTGACCTGGCGGTAGATCATGCCATCGACCGTGAACACAAATCCGGCGGGATCCCGGAAGGAAGCGGGGTGTGGGCGGCTCCCGGTCATTGTTCCTTTTTTCGCCTGGTGAAGAGTACCGCGAAGAGCGTGGTGAATACCGACCGGATCTTTCGCCAGAATTTCTTTATCCAGAATGCGCCACCAAGAACGGCGGCGATGATTACCTGGACCAGATAACTTCCGCTTCCCGGGTCGATATAGAGTAAGAAAATATGCATTACAGGTAGAGGAGATTGGTTTTTGGCGTCAATACCTGCAGGGTCTCGTACATCAGCCGGATGGTTTGCCGGATATCGTTCCGGTGGAGCATCTCGACTGTGGTGTGCATATAGCGGAGGGGGATGGAGATCAACACGGAGGGGCATCCATCATTTGCATACGCAAAGGAATCGGTATCGGTGCCCGTGCTGCGGGAAACGGCGCGCATCTGGACGGGGATCTTTCTGGCTTCCGCAGTCTCCTGGACGATCTGGAGTAATTTATTGTGTACGGCCGGACCGTACGCCAGCGAAGGACCTTTCCCGCAGGCGATGTCGCCTTCGATGAACTTGTTGATCATGGGAGTGGTCGTATCGTGCGTCACATCGGTGACAACAGCGATATTCGGGCGAAGGCGGCGCGCGATCATCTCCGCACCGCGCAAACCGACCTCTTCCTGGACGGCGTTTACGATATAAAGTCCGAATGGAAGCTGCTTCTTGTTTTCCTTTAGCAGCCGGGCTACTTCCGCGATCATAAAACCACCGATCCGGTTATCAAAGGCGCGGCCGATGAGATAGTCGTATGCCAGCTCGGTGAAGCCGTCCTGGTAGGTCACCACCGATCCGATGTGGATGCCCAGCCCTTCGACCTCTTCTTTGTTGCGGGCGCCGCAGTCAAGAAAAAGACTGTCCACTTTTGGTTGCGGTTCCTTGGCATCCGGGTTGCCGATCCGGGTATGGATGGCGGGCCAGCCGAAGACGGCGGGAACACGGCCTTTTTTCCCCTGGATGAATACCCGCATGCCCGGGGCGATCTGGTGGTCCACCCCGCCGTTACGCTTCAGATAGATCAGCCCTTCCTTGTTGATATAATTTACAAACCAGCTGATCTCGTCGGCATGGGCCTCGATGACGACCTTAAACGGCGCATCAGGATTGATGATGCCGACAGCGGTGCCATAGGGGTCGGTGAAGTGCGTGTCGACGTATGGAAGGAGGTAGTCGAGCCATAGTTTCTGCCCGCTGCTTTCAAAGCCGACCGGGGAGGCGTTGTCGATATATCGTTTGAGAAAATCCCAGGATTTGGGTGTCAATAGGTCGGATGCCGTTGCTTTCTTCGTTGTGGAGGACGCCTTTTTTGCCATTAATTTTTTCCGTTTTGATCGGTGAAGGTACTAAATCCTGAAAATAAGCATCAGCAGGCCCGAAAGCATGACGATCCCGTCCAGTACCACATAGTAGAGGTAGTCGGAATAGTTGCGTTTGGTCTCCGGGTAGAGGAAGATGAGGATGGCCCCGGGGATCAGCAACAGGATGATATATAAGGCCGGATAATGATACCACGAAAGGGCGATGCTGGTAATAAAAAAGAGGGCCATCGAAACCGTGAAAAGCCTGTCCAGTTGTCTGCCGGTCAGAACGGTCACCATGCTCACGATGCCTTCGGCGCGGTCGTCTTCACGATCCCGCGCGTCAAAGATCAGGCAACAGGCATAGATAAGAAAGAACCGGCTGAAGATGTACCAGTAAAATGAGACGCTCCAGGACGCGCGGACGACGATCAACGGCAGAACCGCGGTGACATACACCCAGACCACGGCCAGGAAAAGCGTTTTCCCGATGGCGATATGCCGCAGGCGGCGAAACATAGGCTGCGGAAGTTTGGGCGCGGAATAGAGAAAGGTCAGAAGCGCGGCAAACCCCAGCGCTAATGTGAATTCCGTAAGGTAGAAGTAATAGGCGATCGCGCCGGCCGCGCCGAGCAGGGAAAGGGCTGCATGTAATGTTTTATGGCGGTGGGTCCATTGTACGCGGCGGGAGGGACTTGCGGTGCGAGGCGTGAGGTACCAGTGAAAGTTATAGCTGCAGACGGTGGCAAAGGCAACGAATCCCAGCAGATCGGCGGGTGGAGCACTGCCCAGCAGGAGTCGGCTGGTTTGCCAGATCATTACGACAGCGCATATCGCGACATACAAGCTGCTGAATATTACGAAGTCGACAATTTTTCTCAACACATGGTTAAGGTTGTAAAAATGTGCGGGAAATACGAACGCCGGCTATTGAAAATTGACAACGATCTGCGGCGTCCTAACGGTATCGGTCGTTAAACTGTCGGAAGCGTTCGTTGCGAAGAACCTGAATATGAGGGTATCGTTCTCCGGACTGCCGGTGCTCAGATATCCATCCCAGGGCAGGGAAAGGTATATCTCGCCGGTATTGGCTGTATATGCAGGTAACTGATAACCGAACGTGTCGTTGCCGGAAGGGTGCATCGCGGGCGCCTGATTTAGCCGGGTTCGAATCCAGCCCAGGGTACCGTTGCTGATCGACGTGCCGTTGGTAAATTTGAACCGGACCCGCATGGAGTCATGAGCAAATACGGGAGAAGAGATGGATTCGAGGGACAGGGTAGCGATGCCACTGCCTGTTTTATTGCAACTGATCGTTATCAGTACCGCGACGATGAATGCGACCAGCAAGCAGGGTATCAGGAAGGAACCGGGTTTCATGAAACTGATTTGATAGTTACAAACCTACCTAATTTTGTCGAAAAGGGCCTAATTTTGAGGGGGCGAATAGGACTTTTTTAACAATCGCCCCCGGTTTATCTTGAATGACCACCGCTCCTTTCCCACCGGCTTCGCTATTTGACCTTGACCCCGCAGACTTTGCCGACCGGGCAATCAACCTATTCCGTTTCCAGTATGCGCATAACCGGCTATATCGGGAATTTGCCGATTCGCTGGGAGTTCGGCCGGCATCGGTGACACGGATAGCGGAGATCCCCTTTTTGCCGGTCAATTTTTTTAAGACGCATCCCGTACGAACAGGGGAATTCGTTCCGGACATCGTGTTTGAAAGCAGCGGGACGACCGGGGTAGTGACGAGCCGGCACCTGGTCAGAGACTTGTCGCTTTACCGGGAGAGCCTCATGACCGGATTTCGGCGATTTTACGGACCGGCCGGTGATTGGTGTATCATCGGATTGCTGCCCGCGTACCTGGAACGGTCACACTCCTCCCTTGTCTTCATGGCAAATGAGCTCATAACGGCAAGCGGGCATCCGGACAGCGGATTTTACCTGTATGAGCATGCGGCGCTGGCTTCTGTGCTCGGGCGGCTGGAAAAGGCCGGGCAAAAGACGCTGCTGATCGGGGTTACGTTTGCGTTGCTGGATTTTGCGGAGCGGTATCCGCTTACCCTCGAACATACGGTCGTGATGGAGACCGGCGGGATGAAGGGCCGGCGAACGGAGATTACCCGGGAGGAGCTCCATGCCGTGCTGCGGGAGCGGTTGGGTGTACCGTTGGTTCATGCGGAATACGGGATGACCGAGCTGTTATCGCAGGCTTATTCCCCCGGTGACGGCGTTTTCCGATGCCCCCCATGGATGAAGGTCGTGATACGTTCCGAAGATGATCCGTTGGAAGTACGCGCGTCCGGTGAAGGGCTCATTAATGTCGTCGATCTGGCCAATATCTGGTCTTGTGCTTTTATTGCCACCGAGGATGTCGGGGTGCTCCGGATGGATGGCGGGTTCGCGGTAGCGGGGCGGGTGGATCACAGTGACATCCGGGGATGTAGTTTAATGGTACCGTAGGGTTCCTAGAAATGATGGATGACATATTGCAGCGATTTCCAAAGCGTGTTGCAACTGGTGAGGATGACCAGCGAACCCACGGCGATAAACATGGTGCGCGCCGGCAGCTTGCCCGCGAGCCGCGCTGCGACAGGCGCCGCGAGGACGCCGCCGGCGATCAGGCCGGCAATGTCGAGAAGGGGAATGCTGCGAAGCAGGATAAAAAATGTGATGGCGCTTGCCAGAACGACAAAGAATTCGGCGAGACAAACGGAACCGATCACGTAGCGCGGGTTTTTTCTTTTTGAGATTAGGGTGCTGGTTACCAGGGTGCCCCAGCCGCCGCCGGCAAATGCGTCCATCAATCCGCCGATCGAGGCAAGCCAGCCCGCTCTGCGTACCTTGTCGCCGGCTTTTCGACGTGCGAATGCCTTACGGACGATATAATAGCCCAGATAAATCGTGTAGAAGGAGAGCGGGATGCGGACATAGTTGGAATATTCTTTCCCGAAGCAAGCCAGGGTGGCGCCGAGAATGGCGCCGATAACCCCCGGAATGACGATGGTCCGGAAAAGCTTTTTATTGATATTTCCGAAACGGTGGTGGCTATAGCCCGATACGCCGCTGGAGAAGACCCGGGCAGAGTGTACGCGGCTGCTGACGATGGCGGGGCTGACCCCGTAGGCCAGCAGAAAGGTGGTAGAGATGGTGCCGTAGCCAAGACCCATGGCGCCATCGACAAATTGGGCGAGGAAGCCGGCGAGGGTCATGATCCCGAATGCACGGGCATCGAACTCTTTTGGAAGCGTTTGCAGGAATTCGGCAAAGCCGCCAAGCGGGATAAGGGAAAGGATCGCGTGGCCGATGATCATGAAGACGAAGGCGAAGATGCACCATTTGACGACCTGCTGCCAGGTGCGCCGGCCGGCCCGAAGCGGTTGGCGTTCCTGCTTGGCGGTGCGGACAGTGGAGAGATCGTCGAGCGGCGCGACCGGGGCGTGGCCGCCCGCGCCGGGGCCGGGTTGGTCCGCCTTCGCCAAGGCTTCGGCGGACGAAGCGGACGAAGCGATTATGCTCGTCAAATCATTGAGGCGGCGGACCTTTTCCGCAAAGTCCCCGTTGAGGTGCGTGCGGATCGTTTGCATGTTGTCAAGCACCGCGTCCATCTCCTCGGGGATCATATTGCCGATCTCCTCCTTCAGACGTTTGGCAATGGTCGGAGATTTCCCATTGGTGGAGATGGCAATTTTCAGATTTCCCCGGCGTACGACCGAGCCGAGATAAAAATCACAGAGGTCGGGTGTGTCGGCGACATTTACAAGAATACCCCTTTCGCGGGCATGACGGGCAACCGTCTCGCTGACCACGCGGTCATTGACGGCTACGATGGCTATGTCCGCATATTCAAGGTCGTTAGAACGCCAGGGGCGTTCCACCAGCGTGATATTCAGGTGTTGTCCGGCGAGCTCGCGGATGGGCGCGATGATTTCCGGCGCCACGAGAGTGATCGGGGTCGTCGGCGAATTTTGCAAGACCGTCTGCAGCTTTTCCAGACCGACGTTGCCTCCGCCGACGATCAGCAATTTCAGCTCTTCCAGCTTGATGAATACCGGAAAAAGATTGTTGCCGGATCCGGTTTCCGGCTTGGTCTCGTTATTTTCCATCACTTTCTTGTCCGTCGTTGTCGGTGTATCCATAAAAATAAGATTTTTCTACCAGATCGGTAGACTGTTTTTGACCTAGAACGCCAGTTGCAGCTGCGCTTCGAACATATTGTTGTTAACCGCTGGTCCTTGCTGGTTCCGCACGGAATAGTAAACCTGGACCTTTGTCCAGACATTGAAAAAATAGTTCAGGCCAAAATCAAAGTAGGTGCTGTTTACCTGATCTTTGGCCGTATTCGGATCGTACCAGTCGTACCGGAACACGCCTTGCAGCTGACGCGGAAGGATAAAATATCCGGCTTGCCCGTACCAGCCACGATGGGCGGTGGCCGTGCCGCCGGTTTTCAGATTCGTATTGCCCTCCTGGCCGCGGATATATTCGCCTTTGAGGGAGAGGTTGGTCCATTCGAGGTCCGCTTCCAGCCCCCAACGGGTGCGAAGCTGATCTTTTGCGGGGGTACCGGTGAAGCGGTCGAAACCGTCATAGTATGATCCGCCGAGGCTCAGGAAGCGGAAGGGATGTACGACAAGACGGGCGTCGAAGTCTTTCGACTGGTTATTGTCAAGGGTATTGATACCGGCGCCGTTGAGGAGTTGAAGGTAATAGTCGACAAGGTGGCGGCCCTGAACCGGGAGGAGGCTTCCGTTTAACTGGACTCCGATATCCCGGCCATTCTGGTTCCCGACTGAATCCACGATCCCGCCGGCGGCGTCTCCTTTCCGGCCTGCCAGCGCGTTGACGACCTGGCTGCGTTCGATGAGATCCAGGTTACGATCCTGCGTGACATTTTCCTGGGAGAACTGCACGATCATCTGACCGGCTTTGACGTTCAACCATTCGAACGGTTTGTAGGTGATATAGGCTTCCACCAGGAAGGGCGAGATTTGCTGGCCACCGGTAGGAGCGGTGCCGTTCGCACCACTCTGCCCGACGAAATCCACAAGGACCCGATAATCGAATCGAGACGAAAAATGCCCCTGAAAGTCGAGACGGGCGCGTTTGATATTGAAGCCGTCCGCATATTTTCCGGCAAGGGGGTGCTCGAAATTCTGATAGATCACCTGGGAATAGCCGCTAAGGCTGAGCGACCGGCCCAATCGCAGCGGAAATGAATCGGCGATCGCATCGGTGCGATGCTGCCGGGCTGCCGATTCGCGGCGGATGGAATCGGCTTCTTGTTGGGTAAGGGTACCTTTCCTGGTCAGGACGGTCAGGATGTCATCAGCCGTTTGCGCTCTTGCGGCGGTCATCCAAAGCAGCGAGCCAAGCAACAGGGGGGTCTTAATTCTCATTAGTCTATTAATTTAGTAGAGTAAAGAAACAAATAAAAACCGATCGGACAAAATCATTGTGGCAATCGGCGTGCGGTTTTAAAAAATTATTGTTTAAACCAGCGTTGACGATGGGCGAAGTCGCCGAATCGCTCGCCGGTGACGCGTTCTTTTTTGTACAGCCAGAAGAGGATATCGAGCTCTTTCAGGATCGCGGCTTCGTCAAGACTCTCCTTATAGAGCTTGTTAAGTCTTGTCCCTTCGTGGTCCCCGGCCAGGTACAGGTTATACCGACCGGCCGCCGTGCCGACCAGACCGATCTCCGCGGCATAGGGTCGTCCGCAGCCATTCGGGCAGCCGGTCATCCGGATGATAATCGCCTCGTCATTGAGCCCGTGTTTGTCCAGCAGGCGTTCGATATGACCGAGCAGGGAAGGCAGGTAGCGTTGAGATTCCGCCAGGGCGAGGCCGCAGGTGGGGAGGGCTACGCAGGCAATGGAGTTCTTCCGGATAGGCGATGCCGTTTCAGTGTGCCGGATGAGGTTGAATTTCTCCAGGATGTCGTCGACAACCTGTTTGTCTTTTTTCCGGACATCGGCCACAATGATCTTCTGGTTTACGGTAAAACGGAAGTTCGCCTTTCCCGTCCGGGCTACTTCCAGGAGGGCCGTCTTAAGGGCTAGTTTTTCATCGTCGACCACCCGGCCGTTCTCCACGAACAACGTAAAATGCCAAAGGCCCTTGTGATCCTGTTGCCAGCCGAACCGTTCGGTCCGGTCATCAAAAGCATACGGTCGGGGCGCTTCCAGCGCAAAACCAATGCGTTTTTCCAATTCACCACGGTACCATTCTACCCCATACTTATCGACAGTATATTTCAGGCGGGCCAATCTTCGGTCGCTGCGATTGCCATAATCGCGTTGGATGGTGACCACCTCATAGATCGCGCGGAAAAGCCGGTCGTCAGCGGGTACGTACCCGATCACGGTTGCCAGTCTGGGGTATGTCGCCGCATTGCCGTGTGTAGTCCCGAGTCCGCCGCCGATGGCGAGGTTGAAACCCTTCAACTCGCCCGCTTCGATGATGGCGATCAGACCCAGGTCGTTGGTAAGCACGTCGACGTCATTGTTGGGCGGGATAGCGATCCCGATCTTGAATTTCCGGGGAAGATAACGGTCCCCGTACAGCGGATCCGCTTCTTTTTTCTTATCGGTGAGCTGTTCCTCATCCAGCCAGATCTCATAGTAAGCATGTGTCTTCGGAAGCAGGAGGCGGCTGATCTTTTCGGCGTAGGCATGCACCTGCCCGTGAACAGGCGATTGGAGCGGATTTGCCGTACACGTGACATTCCGGTTGACGTCGCCGCAGGCGGCGATGGAATCCAGGGCGACGGCGTTAAAGGCGGAAATGGTGGGCTTGACCCTGCTCTTGAGAATGCCATGCAGCTGGATGGTCTGCCGCGTAGTGATCTTGATGACGCCGGTGGAGTTTTCTCCGGCGATATGGTGTGTGGCGATCCACTGTTCCGGCGTAAAGAAGCCGCCCGGCACGCGAAGCCTGATCATAAACGAATACAGGCGCTCCAGCTTTTTTTCGGCGCGTTCTTCACGGCGGTCGCGGTCGTCCTGCTGGTACATGCCGTGGAATTTCACCAAAGACTGGTCGTCGTCGCTGACAGCGCCGCTGATCTCGCCTTGAAGACCTTCGGCGAGGGTACCCCGGAGGGCGTCGCTGCTTTCCTTTATACGTTCAACCGGTGAGAGGTTCTTGCTTTCGCTCATTAGTATACGTCTTTTGTATAGCGGCCCGTTTCCTTCAGTTCATTCAAAAAGGCTTCGGCTTGTGCGTCGCTTTGGTTGCCTTCCTGGCGGATGATGGACAGCAATGTGTCCTCCACGTCAACGCTCATGGGCTCCTTTGCACCGCAGACATAAACGTGCGCACCCGAATCGATCCAACGGTACAACTCGGTGGCGTGCTTTTGCATCCTGTGTTGCACATAGATCTTCTCTGCCTGATCGCGGGAAAATGCGGTATTGATGCGCGTTAGTACGCCCGTCCTGGCCCAGTCCTGGATTTCGGATTGATAGAGGAAGTCGGAGGTAAAGTGCTGGTCACCGAAGAAAAGCCAGTTCCTTCCGGTCGCGCCGGTGCTGTCCCGTTCCGCCAGAAAGGACCGAAAGGGCGCGATACCCGTTCCAGGCCCGATCATGATAATATCATTCCCCGCCGCCGGCAGCCTGAAGCGGGAATTCGGATGGACGTAAAACTCTATCGTCCGGCCGGGGACAAGCCGGGAAAGGTGATCGGAGCACAGGCCATATTTCAGTTCATCGTTGATCGCAAATGTGTCGAGGGCGACGGTGAGGTGGATCTCGCCGGGATGGGCCTCCGGAGAAGAGGAGATGGAATATAGCCGGGGGGCCGTGGGTTCCAGTATGGAGATCACGTCCAGGAACTGCCGGCTGTCTTTTACCGGGTAGATCTTCAGGAGGTCCAGTAGTCCGATGCGGGTTTGCGGGATATCCTGGCTGACGATGGCCGCGTATTTTTTTACAACACGTTCGGCCAGGTAAATGATGTTCAGTTTCTTTTTCAGGAGGTCGGCGACCGGCCAGGCTTCTGTTTTATAGAAGTGACGGTGGTCCGGGTCGATCCCCGCCAGGTTGATGATGGCTTCCACGGTTGCGGCGGAATTTTCGGGGACGATGCCGATGGAATCACCCGGCTGGTATTCCACGCCCTCCGCGGCGATCTCGAGATGATGCGTGCGTTTGGCGGATCCGCGATCGTTTAGGTTGATATTGGTGAGGACGGTGCCGGTATGCAGCCGCTTTCCCGGGCGGGAGACAACGGATGCGGAGGCGGGTGCGGCCGGTCGCGCCGATGTGGGGCCGGACGGCTGAAGCCGGTGAAGGATGTTGTCAAACCAGTGCACTGCTTCGGCCTCGTAGTCGGTGTCGCATTTTTGAAGTGATGCAATGCGTTGGCCGCCGATCTTGTTTAACTGCTCGTCGACGTCTTCTCCGGCCTTGCAGAAAAGGGGGTAGGCCGTGTCGCCAAGGGCAAGAACGCTGTACTTGAGGCGGTCGAGACGGAGACCGTTCTGATGGATGTGGTCATAGAACTTTTTGGCGGCGGCGGGCGGCTCGCCGTCACCCTGGGTGCTGATGACCGTCAGAAAGTATTCTTCGTTGGGAAGATCGGTCAGGCGGTATTGTTCGAGGCCCACCAGTTTCGCCTGGATACCTTTCTTTTTTGCTTTGGCGGCAAAGTCGGTAGCGAGTTTCTTTGAGTTGCCGGTTTCGGTACCATAGGCGATGGTAATGCGGGTCGTGACGGGTCCCGCAGGTTCGTTGCCTGCAGCCGGAGATTCACCCGGCGCCGCTTCCGCAGGTCGCGGCGCGACGATGCCGGCCAGGTACCCGCTCAGCCAGATCAGTTCTTCCCGGGACGCGCCGGCAATCAATTCCTGAACAAGGGTCAATTTGGGTGAATTCAGCATAGTGCGATTTGTTTTGAGATTCGCGGGAAATAGGATGAGGTCGACTTGACATTGGGCAGCCACTGAAAAGCGGCTTGAAGGGCGCCGGTCTTCCCGATAACGATCAGCGAAGGCGACTGCCAGGAGCGGCCGCCCGCGGCGGCAAGGAAATGGCGGATCGGATAGTTCGTTATGTGCTGGTCGGGTGTTGTAGCCTGCTCGACGATCGTGATCCAGCGATCTTCCGGGATGTCGTTCTCCAGCAACCGGCTAACCAGGTGATCGACCGGGGTGGAGGACATATAAAAGACCAGGGTGTCTTCTGTCCGGGAAAGGTCAAGCCAGTGGTGCTCGTCCAACCCTTCTTCACTATACGCTGTAAGCAGACGGACCGCAGTGGAATAGCCCCGGGCGGTAAGGGGGATGCCCGCATAGGCGGCGGCGCCGAGGGCTGCGGTTATCCCGGGGACCAACTCGTATTCGATGCCGTTTGTCACGAGTGTTTGCAGCTCATCGAGGATATTCGAGAAGATGGAGATGTCGCCGCCCTTAAGCCGAACGACAAGACGGCCCGCGGAAGCGTGTTCGACTAGCAGCCTGTTGATCGAGGCTTGCGGCATGCTGGCGTCGTTTTGACCTTGTTTGCCTGCTGGAATGACCATCGCACCCGGCGTGGCATATTCCGACAGGATCTGCGGACTTACGAGGCGGTCGGTTATGATGACTTCCGCCCGTTGCAGCCAGCGGAGCGCCTTTACCGTTAGCAGTTCGGGGTCGCCGGGGCCCGCGCCGATGAAGATGACCTTTCCGGGGGCGATATGGCGATCTGGATTATTCATGTGCTTGTAAAAGGCAGGCGCCGACGGTGACATGACTTGTTTCGTCGATGAGTATCGCTCCGCCGTTCGCGGGCAGATCGGTATAGGCGTCGAAAGGCAGCGGGGCGGCTGTACGCAGGGTAACTTTGACAATATCGTTCAGTCCGGCCTGGCCCGGTGAAGGCTGCCGCTCCAGCGTGTTGACGTCCAGGCGGTATTCGATATCACTGACCAGTCCCCGGACGGTCCGGCTACCCAGCTGAAGGAGATATTTGTTGCCGGCGTTCAGGGGTTTGGAATCCATCCAGCAAACCAGCGCTTCAAATTCCCGGGCAAGATGTGGCGGCCGTTCGCCGTTTACCAGGAGATCGCCGCGGCTGATGTCGATATCGTCGGTCAACTGGAGGATGACGCTTTGGGAAGCGATGGCGGTGTCGACCTCATGGCCACCGGTCCCGATATGGCTGATGCGGCTGGTTTGACCGGAAGGCAGCACCGTAACGGCATCTCCCTTTCTCCAGGTGCCGCTGCTGATCCTGCCCGCATAGCCGCGGTAGTCATGGAGATCTTCCGTCTGCGGCCGGATCACATATTGGACCGACAGGCGGCCGCGGGAAAGGTCGACGTCCTTTTGCAGTTCCGTTTCCTCCAGCAGCTCCAGGAGCGCAGGGCCTTCGTACCAGCGAAGGTTAGCCGACCGGTCCACGATATTGTCACCTTTTAGCGCGCTGATGGGAAGGTAAGTAACGTCTTTCAGCTGCAGGGTCCGGGCGAACTCCGCATAGTCGATCACGATATCGTTATAGCGATCCTGCGAGTAGTCTACGAGGTCCATTTTGTTGATCGCTACGACGACGTGCGGGATATTCAGCAGGGAAGCGATAATGGAGTGGCGGCGGGTCTGTTCCACAATGCCGTTGCGGGCGTCGACGAGGATGATGATCAGATTGGCGTTTGACGCCCCCGTGACCATGTTGCGGGTATATTGGATATGCCCCGGGGCATCGGCGATGATAAATTTGCGCCGGGGTGTCGAGAAATATTTATAGGCAACGTCGATCGTGATGCCCTGCTCACGCTCGGCACGCAAGCCGTCTGTCAGAAGGGCCAGATCGATCTCGCCGTCTTCTTTGTTGCGGCTTTGCCGCTCGAGGGCTTCCAATTGATCCGTGAGGATGCTTTTGCTGTCGTAAAGCAGTCGGCCGATCAGGGTGCTTTTTCCGTCGTCCACGCTGCCCGCTGTTATGAATCGTAGCAGGTCCATAGTCTTTTTTTAAAAATAACCGTTCCTTTTTCTGTCTTCCATCGCCGCTTCGGAGACCTTGTCGTCGATGCGGGTTTCGCCGCGTTCGCTGGTGCGGGTGACCGTTATTTCCCGGATGATGTCATCGATACCGTCGGCAGCCGATTCAACGGCGGCTGTGCAGGTCATGTCACCTACCGTGCGGTAGCGTACGCGCCGTTTTTCCACGCGGTCTTCCGCGTCCAGCCGGATGAAGGGCGAGATCGCGACCCACTGCCCTTCGTAGTGGATCACTTCGCGTTCGTGGGCGAAGTAGATCGATGGCAGGGCAATCTTCTCGCGGCGGATATAGTTCCAGACATCGAGTTCCGTCCAGTTGCTGATCGGAAATACCCGGACGTTCTCTCCTTTGCTGATGCGGCCATTATAGATATTCCAAAGCTCCGGACGTTGCCGCTTCGGTTCCCAGCCGCCGAATTCGTCCCGGACAGAGAAGATGCGCTCTTTCGCGCGGGCCTTTTCCTCATCACGCCGGGCTCCGCCGATGCAGGCGTCAAAACCGAATTCTTCGATGGTATCGAGCAGGGTAAACGTTTGCAGCGCGTTACGGCTGGCAAACTTACCGCGGGGCTCGGTCAGCTGTCGTTTGCGGATGGTATCTTCGACCTGGCGCACGATAAGCCGCTCCCCGATACCTGCCGCCAGCGCGTCGCGGAAATCCAGCGCTTCCGGGAAATTATGGCCGGTATCGATATGAACAAGTGGGAAGGGAAAGCGGCCGGGGCGAAAGGCTTTCAGCGCGAGGTGGACCAGCGTGATCGAGTCCTTGCCACCGCTGAATAGAAGCGCAGGACGCTCGAATTGGCCGGCGACCTCACGAAAAATGTGGATCGCTTCGGATTCCAGCTGGTCGAGGTAATCTGGAGCGGCCGGTGTGAATGTTGTGCTCATACCTTATTTTTTTCAAGGCTTGTTACGTGCAAGCCGCATTCTTTTTTGCCGTTGTCTTCCCACCACCATCTTCCGGCGCGGAAGTCTTCCCCGGGCCGGATAGCCCGGGTGCAAGGCGCGCAGCCGATGCTGACAAACCCTTTGTCGTGAAGGGGGTTATATGGGATATTGTGGCTGTCCACATATGCTCTCACCGCATCGGTATCCCAGTGCAGGAGGGGGTTATATTTCAGCACCCCGTTTACGTCGTCCTGTTCCAGGATGCGATGATCCTGTCTTTCCGGCGAGTGTTCGGCGCGCAGCCCGGTGATCCAAACGGCCTGACCCGCCAGGGCGCGCTTCAGCGGCTCGACCTTCCGGAAATGGCAGCAGGCTTTACGGTTCTCTACGGACTCATAGAAAGCATTGGGGCCGTGGTCATGCAGCCAGGGCTCCAGAAGCGCGCGGTCCGGGTAGTAGGCCGTAATCTTTGTCCGGTAACGCTCGTTGGTGGCGCTCCAGACGGAATAGGTCTCGGCAAAGAGCCGCCCGGTGTCGAGCGTAAAGATCGAGACGGGAAGACCTTCGGACAGTATGATGTGCGTGATAACCTGGTCCTCCAGGCTAAAGGAGGTCGAAAAGGTCACCCGGCCGGGGAATCTGGCCGTCAGTGCCGACAGGCTGTCGGCGATGGATAATCCACTAATTTGGTGGAGTATTTGGGTGTCCAGTAAGGTTATGTTATTTTCCATCTAGCGTGTTAATGTGTTTTTTTTGGAAGGCCGTCCATGGCGTAGAGAAGACAGCCGGGATCAACAGCAACAACAGCAAGGGTTGCAGCAGATGGAAGAGAAAGGCAAGAAGGGAGAAGAGGACCTGGGCATATTAATGTCTACCATTATGATAGACAAAGATAGGGTGGCTCCGCCACATTTGCAAAAAAAAATCCGGACCTGCGGGGGCAAATCCGGATTTGACGCGCCTGCGACGCGCTATTTCAGGGAGCCGGAGCCCGGCGGAGCCGAAGGAGCCCTGGGATACTCTTTTTTCAACCTGTTTAGCTGGTCAAGCATTTGATAGGTGGAAAAGATATCCTGGGCAAACCATCGCGCCTGGACGTCGCTGAGGTTGCCGGCGCCCTTGTTGTTCAGCAGCATGTAAGCGCTGTTGACCAGTTGGTTGTCGGTCATATTTTCTCCCAATGACTGATAATAACGCATTTGTTGCTCAAGGTCCTTCCTTACCGACGCTTCTACCTTTTGGACGAGTGCCCAATCCTCCGATTTATAACAGGCTTCCAGGAAACGGAACGAGAAATAGTCGTGCAGGTTGCTCTGGTTGGAGGTCATACCATACGGAAAGTTGGATTGCAAGACGTTCTGGTCGTAGTGTTCCAGGACCTTGCGCGCGGAGTCCTTCTTACCCGCATCGGCCAGACTGCTGGCCAGTTGGGCTGTAGCGTATTTGATCGAATTGAGGTGACGCCGGTTCTCTTCGTCATAGTATACCCCCGGTGTCTTGGCGTTGCCGAATTCGAATTTGTTCATCATCACGTCGTATGCGGCATCGTTGTCGACCGCTTCCGCATTGGGGTCTTTGTTTTCCACCGGAACGAGCTGGTAGGAGAGACCGCGCAGCCGGGTATATTTCAGCAGTCCGAGGCCTCCCAATTCCTGTTGCGACGTAAAGCAGATCGGGCGTTGCCATTTGCTGGCGGCGATCACCGCAAGCATGGCGAGATCGTTCTTCAGCAGCAGGTGCCGGTCCGCAGCCATATCGAGATGCAGTTCGCGGACGACGCTGTCTCCCGGGTGGACCGTGCCATTGGCGCGGACCAGGTTGGTATCGACGGGGATCGAAAATTTATGAGTGGGGACGATATTTAAAAGGCTGCCGGCATCCGACTGAACCGTATATTTTGGGTCGTCGCTTCCGACGACATTCTTCAGGATATCGTAGAGATCATAGTATTTGTTGGGATCGAATCCCGGCATCTTATCGTTGAAATAGGCCGCATTGCGTCTGTCGCCCATGATCTGTTCGGGCGTAAAAATGACATCGAACGGTGCACTTTCGTTTATCTTGTAGCGAAGCTGGTTCATATACCAGTCCGTGCCCAGCAAGGTGTTGACCATGACGCGGACGTCCGGGCGGATGCCTTCCACCTCCTGTGCGTACCAGAGCGGATAGGTATCGTTGTCACCGAAGGAGAAGAGGATGGCATTCTTCGGACAGCTTTCCAGGTAGTCCTTTGCGAGATCCCTGGCCAGGGTCTTCTTACTCCGGTCGTGGTCGTTCCATTCCTGGCTGCACATCAGTACCGGGACCGCCAGCAGGCAAAGAACAGCGGAGACGTAATTGGCGACGTCGGACCTGCCCTTGAAGACGCGGTTGGCCAGGACCTCCTGCAGGGCGATCACGCCAAGCCCGATCCACATGGCAAACGCATAGCAGGCGCCGGCGTAGGCATAGTCCCGTTCACGGGGCTGGAGGCCGGCCTGATTCAGGTAGATAACGACGGCCCAGCCGGTGAAAAAGAAGAGTAACATGACGATCCAGAAGTCATGCCGGTGGCGCACGAACTGGAAGACCAGGCCGACGATCCCCAGGATGAGCGGCAGCATAAACAGCCGGTTATACGACTTGTTGTTGACATGGATGCTATCCGGCATTTTACTCTGGTCACCCAGGCGCCAGTCATCGAAGAAAGAGATGCCGGTGACCCAGTTCCCGTCGCGCGGGTTGCCAAAGCCTTCCAGGTCGTTTTGTTTGCCGGCATAGCTCCACATAAAATAGCGGATGAACATCCAGTCGGTCTGGTAGTTCCAGAAATAAGCCATGTTATTGGCCATGGTCGGCTGGTCATTGTCTTCAACGTTACCGAATTTTTTATAAGTATCGACTTCGCGGCGTTCGTTGCTGCTGTTCCACATGCGGGGGAACAGGTGGGGGTTGGCCGCGCCGCCCCAGTTCTGGACGACGGTCTTCCCGGCAACTTCGTATTTGTCCTTGCCTTTTACATAGAGATCCGAGCCCGGTTCCTGCGGCGCGGGGTCGGTATAGTCCGGGCCGTAAAGGAGCGGCCAGTCGCCGTACTGGTCCCTGCTGAGATAACCTTCAAGGCTTACCGGGTTGTCGACGTTATACATATCCACACCGGGGTCGGCATTGCTTCGGATCATCGTGGTGAAGTAGGTCGAATAACCCAGAAGCATAAATCCCACACACCAGACGGCCATCTTGAGGTAATAATAACCGCGCCTGACCGCCCACCGGTTGAGGAACACGAGGGCCGCCGTAAGCAAGGCGAAGAAAACGCCAAACCCGACAAAGAAGGGCATGTCCAGGTGATTGACAAAGAAGATATCGAACTCTCCCGCACCTTTTATCGTGTATTGGATCACGAATTTCAGAACGGTACCGGTGATGGCGCAGCCGATCAGGAAGGCGATGATCGCGCCGGTGACGGTCGGCTTGTACCGCTTGAAGTAGTACACCATGACGATCGCGGGAATGGTCAGAAGGTTCAGGAGGTGAACGCCGATGGAAAGCCCCATCATGTAGAATATAAAGATGATCCATCTGTCCGCGCCGGGCTTGTCGGCGTTACGTTCCCATTTCAGGATGGCCCAGAAGACAAGCGCGGTAAAAAATGCGGAGGATGCATACACTTCGCCTTCCACCGCGCTATACCAAAATGAGTCGCAGAAGGTATAGGCGAGGGCGCCAATCGCGCCGGCCGCCATGATGGTAAAGGTCTGGCGGCGGTCCGGTTCGACGAAGGAATCCGTTTTCACCACGATCCGGCGCGCGAAATGGGTAATGGACCAAAACAAGAACAATATCGAGAGACCGCTGGCGATCGCACTCATAAAGTTGACGCCACGGGCCGCCGTATGCGGATTGTCACCAAACAGGATGATAAAAAAGCGGCCGAGCAGGATAAAGAGCGGGGCGCCGGGGGGATGGGGAATTTGCAGTTTGTAGCAACTGGAGACGAACTCGCCGCAGTCCCAGAAGCTTCCGGTCGGCTCCATCGTCATGACATAGACGGTACAGGCAATCAATCCCACGGTCCAGCCCACGACATTGTTCACACGGTTAAAATTCATTGGTATACTATTTTTTGATCCCTGCCCGAGCGGGCATCAGGGGACCGCAAATATAGGGATTAACGGTTATCTTATGTCTTGACCGGGCTCCGGCCGGTTGGGTTCTTACCGCTACACCTACCCCCTATTTAACAAAAACCTTTTGTACCTGCCGGCCCGTATCCGTATCAACTACAACCAGATAGATGCCCCGTGCAAGGTTCCGGACCGGTACGGTTTGAAAATAGCCCTGCGCTTCGCGATCGATGATGACCTGACCGATCACATCCATCAAACGAATTCGCCGGAAATTAACGGTGCCGCTGATGTAAAGCGTACCGTCAGCAACGGGGTTAGGGAAGATGGTGATCGGTCCGCCGTTGCCCGTCACCACCACCGAACGAACCGGTGACCAGGTGATGTTTCCGTTCAGATCGACGAGCTTCAGCTGGTAGTAGTTCGTGCCGGGCGCCAGTCCGGGGTCATTGTACCGATAGGAATGGACGGAGTTTTGGTCGCTCAATGGCGGCAGGGAGTCGATGCCGTAAAAATTGATGCTGTCCGTACTCTTTTCGACAACATAACGCTGAATGGTCCGGTCATGGCTTACGCTCCACTGAAGCAGCGCCGTGGCGCCCGACTTGACCGCGGTGAAGGTCAGCAGACCCGGAATGGAATTCGCCGGCTGAACGGGCGCCCGGTTGCAGATCCAGAACTCCGAGAATCCGCCCACCACGTACTCGGCGTAGTAGCCGTTATCATTCGGGATAACGCTCACCTGTTGATGCGGCGTGTGGAAATTCCAGAGGCCGCTCGTGTCATTGGCAAGCGTGCTGTCTTCCTCGTTGGCGATGGGACTGCTGTATTGCGCAACCCCGGACTGATAGGCATCGCCGATCGTGGTACAGGCCGGGCATCCCGTGGCATTGATCAGGGTGACGGCTTCGTCGTCGGTGAAATAGAACCGAACGGAGACGCTGTCGGATGGGACATTCGAAGGCTGGACAACGATATTACGGTCGAGGTAATATTGCAGGGAGTCATGGCGGACCTGGCCGGTGTTGTTGAAGAACACTTTTACTGTCGTCAGACCGAGATCCTGGCCGTTTGGATTGATCGAAGCGACCTGGCCTCCGCCGATGTTGAAATCGACCCACCCGGTTCCGCTAACCGGGTGAGCAAGGCCGCCGGTGATGTCGGGACCGGTATAGACCGCGGCAGCATCGAAGATATGGATGTCGTCGATCCCCACTCCCTCATAATTGGTTGCGGGGTCGCTGCTCATCACGATCCGGAAACGGACCCGGGAAGAATTGACCGGGATATAGTAGCTCGATACATGCCAAATGGGGTCGGACTTTTGCCAGGCCTGACGGACGGCGTTGTCATACCAGTTCGTTCCGCTGCCCACCGCCCCCAGCTTGATCCAGTTAATGCCGTCCGTACTGTATTCGGCCCAGTGGTAGTCGCAGTCACAGTCGTCTTCGGTCTGAAATATATGGCTGAACGAAAGTTCCGGCTGGTGCAGGCTGCTAAGGTCAAAGCAGGGAGAATACAGATAGGAATGTTCGTTATCATTATAGTGACCCGTGAGGCTCGTCACCCAGCAATTGTTGCCGTTGGCCGCCCGGTCGATCACGGATTTCTGCGGGGCGCCCCATTGCCAGCTGCTGTTGACGCCGCCGGTATACCAGTAACCGTTGTTCTTCTCGAATCCTTCCAGGTAGGGGAAGGTCGTGATCAGCGGCGTTGTCTGGATGTTCACGGATGGAAGGGTATCGTTGGCCGGGTAGGTATCGCCGGGGTAGTGCACCCAGGCGCGGATGCTCCAGGCTTGCCATGCCGAAAGGTCCGCTTTTTGAGCAAAGCTATAGTTGACGGAATCGTTTGCCGCGATCGACGGGATGATCTCGGTCACCACCGATCCGTTGATGGAATAACTCACCGAAATATTGTTTGCGGCACTGTTGCTATAGTTACGCACTTTTACACTGATCGTTTCCGCATTGGACAATGTACAGATATTCGCGGTATCCGGTGACAACAATGCCAGCGCGCCGATATCGTTCGTTGCGCGGGTCAGGGTAATATCGTCGAAAGAGTACCCATCGTCGAGGTCTCCGTCGGGTATGAGATCGTTTGTGGATGTATAGCCCTGTTCGCCAAATTTGATCTGGAAGCTGCTGCTTACCGTTTGGGCAGCGGATTTGAGGATGCCGGTGATGTCTATGTGCGGGGAGGGTTGGTAGACGCCGATATTGGCGGCATTGCTGTCGAGGGTACAAACAGGTACCCAGGACGCCTGGTCGTTGCCGCGGATCCAGATCCGGTTGCCGGGAAGGCTGAAATCGATGCCCTGGTTCTTGTAAAAGAAGTCCAGCCAGATCTGGTCGGCCGATGAATAGTTAGACAAGTTGAATGTCGTGACAAGGCTATCGGCAGTAGGGCCGGCGTTATAGTGAACGGCGTCCAGGGTGGCGCAACGGTTGCCCGTCCGGGCGAAGCCGGTGTTGATAAAGGTACGCGCCCGACCGTTCGTGGTATTGGCATAAAAGTCGCAGCGGTCGAGGCCGATAAAACCGGTGGCCGGGTTCGAATAGCATGCTGCGCCGGCCGTCTCGAATCCTTCGGTATATGCCGAATTCAGGGTCAACGGGTCGTTGCTGAGCTGGCGGATCGTTGTCGACAGGGTATCGTTACCGGATTGCGGGTCGCCGGGATAGGAGACCCAGATTTGCAGGTTATAGGCACCCGGCGCCGAAAAATCCACCGGCGTGGCAAAGGTATAATTGTATGTGCCGTTGGGGGCGATCGTAGCGCTGCTGGTCTCGGTGACGATCGTGCCGCCGTTGACCTGGTAAGACAAAGGGAACGACGTACCGGCCGGGATCGTACCCAGGTTCTTCAGTTCCACCGAGATGTGGGTGGTGCTGCCCAACTGCGTGGAAGTATATTGGCGGCCGGAAAGCGGTGCGATCACCGAGTCGATGGTATAGTCGTTATCGAGGGCAGTGAGCGAACAGGCGCCGCCGGACGGAACGACATGGACGGCAACCGCTCGTCTCCCGGGGCTGGCGCCATTCACCGCGCGGACGGAAAACCAGTAACTGCTGTCCCGGTTGAGGTTGCCCTGCAGCCAGGTGGTACCCGCCGTGCCCGCGATCTTTACCATGCTGTCGCCGCGCAGCTGCATCACCTCATAGCCCGTGGCGGAGGCAACCGCCGTCCACGACAGTTGCGCATATCCCTGACAGGGGTTGGACCCGGAAAGGGTCGGCTGGCCCAGGATCGTGATGGGATAGTGGGTCTGGTCGGAGTAGGCGGTGCTATTGGCAGTAACCCGCACCAACGCGTTGTCAGTAACCGTGGATGGTAACGTCCACGGGTATACGCCAGTAGGGGTAGCGGGCACCGCGTTGTTAATGATCGTCCACGAACTGCCGTTATCGGTAGAATAATCGATCGTAAAGGTGTTACCGCCGGTGCCGTAGGCGTTCCAGCGGATATTCTCTGTTTGTCCCGGAACCCAGGTCTCATTTCCATAAGGATAAAGCAACTGGATGGATGGCTGGATAACCTGCCAGGTCAGGGCGTATGCCTGTGGCCCTTGCGGGATATCCGTGCCGTTTACGGTGATGGTGAATGCGCCGCCGGTCGGGTTGTCGATGACGACCTGTTCGATATTGTTCAGATTGTCGACACCTTCGACGGCCGGATCGCCGACATGTGCCGGAGCGGGATTGAGAATGAGCGGATGGTGAACGATGGCGCCGGCGTCCGTGACCGTCAGGTCGAGATTATTGACCAGGGCGGCGGCGGCATAGGGTGCGGCGGGATAGTCCGTCCAGCAAAGCATCACGCGAACCTGCCGTGCGCCGGCCGGTACATTGATGGAGGAAGTACTATTGCCGCCGTTGGCCAGCTGGCCCAGCGAATATTGATCGTTCTCCAGCGCAACATCTGCGGCAAGGGCGTTAAGCGAGCCGAATCCAAAGAAGTAGTCCGGCCCCGGATTGCCCAGGTCGGTGGCCGTATTGCAGACAAGCGCCTTCAGGAGTGCCGATGGCGGGTCGGCTCCTCCATGGAGCTGACGATAACGCTCCACCAGGAGAGCCAGCGTTCCGGCAACCGTTGGTGAAGACATGCTGGTTCCTGTAGCGGGGATATAACTGTTATTGGGCCAGGTAGAATAGATATTAGTGCCGCCTGCGACGATCTCCGGCTTGATACGGCCGTCGCCATCGGGTCCGCAGCTGGATGCGTTATTGATAGTATAGTCGCCGGTATAGATATCGCCGACCGTTAGAATATTTTTTGCCGACTGGAAGCCCGATTTGACCGTTGCGTATTGCAGGGGAAAGGGCGAGCAGGTAAAGTCGCCGTCGTTTCCGGCGGCGAAGCTATGCAGCAGGGTGGGGTAGTTCCACGCCTGGGCATCGGTATAGTTTGCCAGGGCGTCGTACAAGCCGTCATAGATGCAGCCGTAGTCGTAGTCGGTATAGGAATTGGATGTCAGCGTCATATCATAGTCGCCCAGATAGACGGGCGCTTCGAGGATTATGTCGCTGAAATATTGACTGATCAGTTTCGCGTGCGGGGCCATGCCCTGGTAGTAGGGGTCGAGGATACCGCCGCCTGCGGCAGTCCCGGAGGTATGGACGCCGTGCCCGCTGCCCGGAGGAGCGGCAAAGCGGTCGATTTCGCGGCCGCTGAAGTCGATGTGGGTATAGGGATCGGTATCGTCGCCGATGCCGATAAAGACACCATCGCCGCGCAGGTTTCTTCCGGAGGGCGCGGCCAGGCCGTCGGCGCCGTGGGTTGCCCGGTTATTGTAGTTGAGCGCCCTGGGGGTCATCGGCTGCGGCGCCAGGTAACTTACGAAGGGAAGGGCGCTGATCTTTTGGAGAATGGCGGCGGAAGCGCTGCGGATAAAGACAGTACGCACCGGGCGGAAACGGGTGGGCACGACCGTGGCGCCCGCAGCAGCCAGCTGCCGCACGACTTCAAGCGAGTCAAGCGGACCGAACCAGTTGACGGCCAGCACCGCCTCGGGTCGTTGAAAATAATCCCCGGGATATTGAGCAAGCTGGCGGGAAAGTTTGAAGGACTGCGGAAGGAGGGTCATGCCGCTGATCCCATAGCGCACCAGATCCGACACGGAAAAGCCGGTGTCAACCGCCGCAAGATAGCTGTGCTGCGGTATGTAATCGAAAAGACGAACGTCCAGGGCGGCGAGCTCTTGTTGAACCGCCGCATCGGGAAGCCGGTCGAATTGCAGCACTACGAAGTAGTGTCCGGCAAAGCGGGCGGGGAGAAGATCCGATTTTGAAAAATGGTTGGTGGTCAGGTTCCGGTTGCCGGCGAGCGTGCCTTCCCTGAATCGGGTGGTGAGTGGTGCATGCTGGGCTATGGCGCCCGTGGCCGAACACAGGACTAATAGCAGGCCCAGGGGAGCCAGTCTATATAAAGTTTTGGTTTTCAAGTGTGATAGAAGGGGATTTAACAGGATACTCACGTGTTCTTATAACGGCAAGGCAGATGAAATATTGGTGGGTAATTGATTATTTTCGCTATATTCCCCTTTTAACCAATCACGTATGACCGAACAACCTGCTGTCGCATCCACCCGCTCGCTTGCACTGGATATTTTTCGCGGAATGACCGTCTGTTTTATGATCATTGTCAACACTTCCGGCGGTCCGCCTACGTTCTCCCAGCTGGAACATTCAAAATGGCATGGGTTTACGCCAACAGATCTTGTTTTTCCTTCGTTTCTTTTCGCGGTCGGGAATGCGTTGAGCTTTAGCATGAAAAAGTTCAAAACCATGGGGGACGGGGCTGCCGTTGCCCGGATTTTGAAGCGGGCCTTCCTCATTTTTCTGATCGGATATCTGCTGTCCTGGTTTCCCTTTTTTACAAACGAAAGCGGCCATTGGGCGCTCATTCCTTTTTCAAACACCCGCATTTTCGGCGTACTGGGCCGGATCGGACTTTGCTATGGAGCGGCCGCATTAATGATCTATTTTTTTTCCACCCGGATGGTGTTGATCATGTCGGCCTTTTTCCTGGTCGGCTATTGGATCGTCCTGCTTCTATTTCCGGTGCCCGGCGGCGATCCATTCGGAATGCTCACCAATGCGGGATTCCGGATCGACAAATGGCTGATCGGCGAAAGCCATATGTATCACGGGGAAGGCGTGGCCTTTGATCCGGAAGGATTACTGAGCACATTCCCGGCGATCGTCAATGTGGTCATCGGCTACTATACCGGGGTGTATATCAGCAAACGTGGCAAAACCTATGAGGGGTTAACAAAGCTGCTTTTGTGGGGCTGCGGATTTTTGGCGCTCGCGTGGTTCTGGAACCTGGTTTTCCCGATCAATAAAAAGATCTGGACGAGCTCATTCGTATTGCTCACCGTTGGCCTGGATCTGGTCATCCTATCTTTTCTTACGTATGTTATCGAATTCAGGCACAAGGTAAAGTGGACTTCTTTTTTTGCCGTCCTTGGCAAGAATCCGCTTTTCGTTTATATCGTTTCAGAGACGCTTATTGTCATTTTCTTCCTTATCCCGGTGGGTGATCAGGACTTTGCAGGGTGGGCAGCCAATGGAATAAAGAGCATCGTTCCGGGCGAATTCGGGTCACTGCTCTTTGCCATTCTGTACATGCTCATCTGTTGGAGCGTGGGAAAAATACTGGACAGGAAAAAGATCTATATCCGGGTCTAACCCGTGTTTGGCGGGTGGAGGGTAAAGGATTAAATTGCGACCCAAATTGAGATTACCCATGTACAAGGCTGTATTTCTCGACATGGATGGCACATTGCTGCGAAGTGACCACTCGGTCAGTGAAGCCACGGCGCAGACGATCCGGACCATAATTGGCAGGGGGATTCCCGTGATCCTCGTTTCTGCCCGTCCCATCAATGCGGTCTTGCCGACATTCCGCGAAATCGGTATCCCGGAAAGCTCACCCATCATCACCCTGAATGGCAGCTATATCGTTGAAAAGGACCTGCCGATCTTCGATGCCAGGATCGATCTGGACACGGTCGTTGGCGTGGCGGAACAGGTCCGGGCTTTTAAAGCGACCATTGCCTATTATCTCCAGCGGGAATGGTATTCCGAAGTGAACGATGCGTGGACGGACCACGAGCAAAAGATCATGGATGTAAAGATAAAAGTGGCGCCATTGGCGGAGCTGGTTAAGGAATGGGCTGCGCGGGGGATTGCGCCGAACAAAATGATGGTGATGACCGAACCGCCCGCGATCCTGGCAATCCAGAAACATCTCCGATCGATATATGCTGGTCGATTAAATATTTATCCATCGAAGGCAACCTACCTCGAGGTGATGGATAAGGCCGGTTCCAAGTCCAACGCGGTGAAATTCGTCAGCGAGCGAATGGGTCTGGCGCCGGGGGAGATCATCGCCATGGGAGACAATTACAACGATATCGAAATGATCCGGTTTGCCGGGATGGGCGTGGCGATGGGAAACGCACCCGACGATATAAAAGGTTCCGCGAAGTATGTCACGGACACCAACAACAATGACGGGGTGCGCAAGGCATTGGAGAAATTCTTTCAGCTGGAACCAGCGAACAGCTAAATGATTGAGGTTACCCGGCGGACCGGCTGCGGAGGCTAAATGATTTCGTAGAGGCGAGCCAGGTTGATGAGTTCAACCGTGTTGGATATCTTTAATTTATCGAGGATCCGCGTTTTATGGGTACCGACCGTGGATTTGTGCAGGCTAAGGGTGTTGGCGATGTCGGACACAGAGCTCCCTTTCAGCATTTGCAAAAGAACTTCGAATTCCCGGTCCGACAGTTCCTCGAACGGATTGTCCTTTTTCTTCCGGTTGAGCTCACCCGAGAGTATTTCAGCCAGGTTATCGCTGATGTAACGCTTCCCGCTTAATACTTTTTGAATGGCGTATTTTATCTCCGCCTCTTTTGAATACTTATTGAGGTAACCGTGTGCGCCGATCTTCAGGAATCGCTTGGCAAAGAAGACTTCCTGGTTCATCGTGAAGATGATGATCTTCAATCCCGGGTATTCTTTCAGCAGATAAGCGGTCAGGCTAAAGGATTCCGTGTGCGGCATATTGATGTCCAGGATCAACAGATCGAAGGAGGCCGACTTCATCTTTTTGATCACGGCTTCACCGTCTTCGGCCTCATCGATGGATACATCGCGGATCGAACTGTTTATCAGGAGCTTCAATCCTGCTCTGACGATGGAGTGATCATCCGCGATAAGTAGGTTCTGCATTCTCTATGGTATGGAAACCAAATATAAACGATATTAGCTATATCGAACCTGCAGGCGAATACTTTTTTCGGCTTATCGGATCGTCCAGATCTCATTCCTTGCCTTTGACGCGATGATCCCCTGACGGTATTTTCGAATGGTCTCCGCCAGTTTCCGGTACCGGGGGATGACCGTATTCATCAGCAGGATGTCAAACGAGATGGTCAGGAAGACCAGCAAGAGCCATTTCGACCAATCCCGTTGCAGGAAGACCGCAAACAGGGAAGGGCTTGCGTGGGCCATCCATTGTTCGAAGATGACCACCAGGCCGAAAGCGGCTATCGCCGAGACAAGCTTATAGGAGGAAATGAATTTATCCAGGATGATCTCCAACTTTCCCAGGAAGGGGACAAGCGGCAAACCGAGAAGCGTCGGATAATCGGCAAACAAGGTGAGCCGCAGATGGAAGAAGATCGCGTAAGAGAGAAGGAAAAAAAAGGCAGCGTACAAATAAATATCATTCCGTTCTCCCCGCCACTGATCGCGCAACAACCAGCCGTCGGCCAGCCAGAGCAGTCCAAAGATGACGATCCGCCAGACCAGCTTTCGACGGAGGTAGAATGCGTCGGACAGCGGATTTCTAACGACCATCTTTTCAAGGTCGGTTGACAATACCGGGCGTTCTTCCATGGAAACCTCCGGGAAGCCGTCCCATTGACGTTGTAGCTTGTCTAGCTCCATATGAGCTTATCCTTTAAATAAGGAATAACCTGTGCGGGGCGAGCCTGCTGAGGCGCCTGGTTGATGGAACCGAAAAGATCGTTGCTTTCGATCTTTTCAAATCCAAGGAAAAGAAGGAATTTGTCGTAATCGGACGCATTCCCGACCGAATTTCCCAGTTCTTCCATGGAGCGTTGATAATCAGGTGATTTGAACTTAACGTCTTGTTCGGTTGCCTGATCCATGCTGGCGCTAATGGAATGCAGCGCGGCCATATTGATGCAGGCACGCCAGAGCATAGTCTGTTTACTTACCCCCCCTTTCCGGAAGCGGATGTTCTGGGAGGCGGCAAAAATAATGTTGCTGAAGAGCCGTTGATGTTCTTTGTACGTTCGGGCAAAAAGGCGGCAGATGGAGTAAACGGTCTTATGCTGTTGTTTGAGCAGGGAGCGCAGATCTGTTTCGGCGCAGGTCGGGGTGAAGTTGTTCATTCAGGTTCGGATTTATTAGGTAAACACAGGAAACGGATAACGACGTAAAATTTTTAATAAATTGACAATTTTGATACTCAAATGTTGTTTTTATATAGCGAGCGAGGACGAGGGTCGATTGGGTCTTAGGGGTTTGTATGGAGAGAATATAGTGCAAAAACTACATTCAATTCACTAATTTGCTATAGCAATGCGCACCCCTTTAATCTACCTTGTAATTGTTCGTCCCGTTAACCGGGTCGAATCCTTCTGCCCGGCAAGAGCCGGGCAGAACGAGCATAGGAAGGAGAGTAAATATACGAAGGCGAATAAATTTTACGCAATAACATGAGCTATGTATCTCTTGAAAATTCAGAATCGTTTCTGAAATGTTTTGAGGTGATCGCAGAAGACAAGTCTTGTATTGTAGCTGATTCGGTATTATATCTATCGGGAAAGACCGGGAAGGGCTTTGTAACGGTGGCCGGGCTGGCCGCCGGGATCGAGGTATTGGCCGTGAACGTATCGATGCTGGCGGAAGACCTGGTTTTCAATTTCCTGCCTTCGCGAGGTGAATCTACCTATATTTTATCTTTTGATGAGATCGACCCGGCTGTAAGGGCCGAGCAGGAATCAGGCGCGATGCCGGCTGATCCGGCCACCGAAGGCGCGCAATCCACCGTTGCGGTCACCGACCTGGCATATGGAAAGGTGGTTACTTATCCGAAGGACAAAGTCATCCGGTCGCTTATCGTGCGGGTACGTCGATCCGGGCTGGAGCATCTTATCCAGGACTTCGACGCCGGCACGATCCAGTCCATTCTGGAATCTACCGGTAACGAGCATTCGCTCAGCTGGCCGATTACGTTCAAATACCGGCTGCTGCTCGAAGACTTCATGACGGAGATTGTGCAGCATCCCTTCCGGGAGCTTTTTACGATCCGGAATATCTCGATACTCGTCGAATACCTGCTTATGCAATTCTTTGTAATGGAAAAGCTAAGCCGAGACGGGAATGTCCTGAGCATTCAGGATACGCACAGTCTGTCGCGGGTCGAGCAATATCTCTGCCTGCATTATAAAAAGGAATTTCCCGGCATCGAAAAGTTGTCGCGGATCTCGGCGATGAGTCCCACCAGTCTGAAAACCAAATTCAAGAAATACTACGGCGAAACCTTATTCGGATATTATCAGAAGAATAAGCTCGAGCATGCCAGAAAGCTGCTTGACAGCAAGGTGCCGGTAAAGGTCGTGGCGACGGAGATCGGCTATTCCAATCCATCTCATTTCACGCTGGCTTTTAAAAAGGAATACGGCTTTTCGCCCTGGCATTATTTGAACCCGCAATAGTTCGGTCCGCAAGTCGGCCCGTAGTTCTGCCCGGAAGACCGGGCGGAACGGAATCGGCCGGCATTTGCCGGGCAAAACGAAGGAACCCTTAATAACCTGTTATATTTGACTATGAAACTCCAAGATCCTGATCCGCAAAAGACCGACCCGGCGATACACTGGCATTTGGTGCAACTGCCGATAGGCCTGAGAGTAGCAACTGTAAAAGCAACCGCGCCGCAAATGGAGCTGGCATTACCCGAAGCCGGCGAAATGGGACTGACCCTGACTTTTATCCATTACAAAGGGAATTTGCTCGTTCGACCGGGCGACGGTACGGATGTGGAAGGACAGCCGGCAAGTCCCGGAATGGGGCTCCTGTCGCCGGCGGACCGGCCACTGGTATTTTATTCGGGCGCTCCCGTTCAATTCTCGGCGCTATCCATCTTTTTGCCGGAGGCCTGGATGGGTCATTTTCTTGGCGACAACGAGCAACTCGGCAAGATCCGTGAATTGCTGGAAGTAGGGCATAACGTAATTACCAGCCGGCTGGGCAGAAGGCAGATGTCGCTTTTCTCTTCTGCAATGGCGGTCCCCCTTCGACCCGGCGACCGGATCGAATTATTGCGCATCCAGAACGACTCGCTCGGGTTGCTGGAATATTTTCTTTGCAACCGCCATCGCAGCCTGCTCGGGATGAACCCGGTCTCGGACATCGAGAACGAGGATGACCTCAGCCTGATCCGGGAGGTAGAGTCCTATATCTCAGAGTTTTATTGCTCCGACACGTTCACGGTAGATTCTATTCTCAAAAAGACATACACCAGCTACCACCGGCTGAATTTCTTGTTCAAGTCCATTCACGGCATGACCATTTCGGAATACATCCGGAATAAAAGGATCGAGAAGTCAAAAGAGATGATCGCGGACAACGCCAAATCGATCAGCCAGATTGCGTATGAGATCGGTTACTCGAGCATCAGCAATTATATTCTTGCATTCAAGAAAGTATATCAGATTACTCCGGGGAAGTACAAAAAACAAATGGGACTCGGGGCTTAGGCCGGCGGAGCGCCGGCGCCCGGCGGATGTGCGCCGGGAAGGAGCAGGCTGATCTTTGTTCCCTTGAGCTCCTCGCTTTCCACCGAAAGTACGCCACCGAGGCGGCGTGTAAGATCGAAGATAAATTTGTGTCCGAGCTGGCTGCCGCTGCTGACATTTTCGAGGTTGTCTTCGCCGAGGAAGGCCGCGATCTGTTGCTGGTTCATTCCTTTGCCGGTATCCGAGATGCCAATCAGGACGCCGGCGCCCTCGCGTGTCGCTTTGAGACAGATGATTCCCTGGCTCGTGTATTTATTGGCGTTGTCAACCAGGTTCCGGATGATCGTTATCAGAACGTGCGGGTCTGAATAGACCAGGAGTTGGTCATCCGCTTCATAAGAAAGCCGGTTGCCGCGTTGTTGCACCTGCTCGCGGAAGAAATCGGAGATCTCCTGCAGAAGCGGCCGGATCGGGAAATAGCGGTTACTGATACTGAAATTATTGCGCTGGCTGGTGATCCAGAGCAGGAAGTCTTCCGAAAAATTGTAGATATCCAGCGCGCCTTTCTTAACCAGCCAGGCACGTTCGCGGATATCGGCAGCGGAGAGGCCCGCCTGATTGTCATAGAGGTCGCCGGCGAGCATGGTCAGGAAACGAAGGGGCGAACGAAGGTCGTGAATGACCAATGAGATCAATTTCTCCCGCTGGGCGCTCGTCTTCCGCAACGCCTGATCGGATTCCTGCAGTTTGGCAACGGTATCTTTCAGTTGGATAACGGTCTCGCTCAACGTCTGCTGATTGCGGCGGACCTCGCGCTTCTTTTCAGCCAGCTTGAGCCAGATACGGACAAGCAGGATCACAAGGATCAGCGTGATCGCCGTTACGCCGAACAGGAATGCGCTGGTCTTATAGAATCGCGGCGGGACGATGATGGTCCAGTGGCGGTATTGATAGTTGTCCTTACCGAATCCATTGACCTTCCTGACTCGGAGATCATAGGACCCGGACGCCAGACGGCTTAAGCCGACGACACCGTCGGCAGGAATCTCTTTCCACTCGTCATTCAGTCCTTTGAGGTTGTACTCCAGGTAGAGGTTATTGCGATCACCCATATAGGGGCAGGATACTTCCACCGACATATTGTTGTAGCCCGCCGCCGGTTCGATCGTGTCCGCTCTTTCGGCGGGTTGGTTATCGATCTCAATATGGATGATGTCGACAGCGCCATGTGGAAAATCCGTTGGAAGCGAATCGGGATAAAAGCAAACCATTCCCTTCATGGAAAGCAGGGTTGCAAATCCGTCAGCAGTGATCAGGCCGCAGGAACTGAAACCGCCGTTGAACTCGTTGGTCAGCAACCCGTCCTGCCGGCCATAGTAATAGTAATAGAGCTGACTGCTGGCGCCGGTCGCAAACGCATCCATATCGGCTTTGGGTACTTTGAACAAACCTTTATTGCTCGAGATCCAGATCGTAGAATGGCGGTCTTCCAGGAAGCAATGCGCGGTTACCAGGAAATTATTTTTGTCCACGGGCATCTGGTGCCATTTACCCCGGTAGCTGTAGAAATACCCCTGGCCGTAGGTTCCAACCAGGATCGAGCCGTCGCCAAACTGGTGGATTGCCCGGGTCTGCGTACCGGCCAATTCAGGTACCGGAACAGCCTGGCCGGTCTTCTCGTTATACAACACGAGGCCATTGTCGGTAGCTACCCAGAACCGGTCCAAACCCGCGACTGAAAAACATTCATTGTTCGGCTGGTTGGCCGGCCTGGTATAGACCTTGCGAAACCCAGCCGGTTCCAGTTTCCAGATCGAGCGTTCGGTCAGGCAATACAGCTGGCCGGCGCTGTCTTCCTTATAATCCACGATGTTGGCATCGAGTGCCGGCATGATCGCCGCCGTGGCCAGTTCGGGCGTCATCCTTCGTGGAAGATTGTTGACCGCTCCCCATACCTGGTCGTTGTGATCCAGATACAGACAGCGCTGCCAAACGGAACTTGTATCTTTTGCCAACTGAAACCAGCCATCGGGTCGGAAAGCAAACCAATCGGTGAGGATCTCCGCCTTCCCCCGCAGCAACATGGGACCGAACGGATGGCGGCTCAGGGCCTTCCGTAGCCCGCCCGACCAATTTCCAACCGTAAACTTATTGCGCCGGAGAAAATACAACCCCTCGGTCGGAGTGGCGATGAGCAGAAGATCGAGACCCGGATCGTATTCAACGGCCGAAACTCCCGGAATAAAGTCCAGGTTGGCCACAAAATCGGCCTGCAGCATGCCGTCGTAGCCCGGTTGCAGCCGGAATAACCGGTGATCGGCCAGCAAAAAAGTCGTCTCACCGGCAAAGTATAGGCTATAGTTTCCTTTCGGCGGTTGCAGCTTCCCGATGATCGGCCCGGTACCGCCGGACCGACGACCATTTGCGAACACCGCAGAAACGGTATAGCCGTCCAGCGCATAACATTTATTGTCTGCCAGCAGGAACCGGGTGCCGGGGTTGTTTCGGCCGGTCAGCGAAAGGAGGTCATTTCCATTGTAATAGAACAAGCTATCCCGGAAAACCAGGTAAATATGGCCGGAGTCTGCGACAAAGAAGTCCTCATTATGGTCGAAGAGATGCCGGAAGATTTGCTGCCGGCGATCGGATCCGGCGCCGGGAGTGCTATTGCGGAGAAATGCCGAGAAGTCAAAGAACTGGCGGTTGGCGTTGATCAGCGCGGGGCGTTTTAGCGCCGCCGTGTTAACCGCCTTTACCAGGTGGCTGTTGTTGCCGGCGTAACGGTACAGGTTATGATCGTCTGTCTGGAAAAAGATCGAGCCGGTTGAATCCGTGGCGAGATACGTAATATTCGACTCCATTTCCGGTTTGTCATCCGGATAGTAAAGATCAAATGTTGTTCCGTTGAATCGGACAAGCCCGACCTGGGATGCGAGCCAAAGAAACCCGTTCCTGTCGAAAAGAAGTGCGTTTATGCTGTTTTGCGGCAGGCCGTTTTCGTCTGTAAAGTGCTGAATGGCAAAGCCATTGGCCAGCTCGGACTGGGGAAAGGCGGAAGTTGCAGTCAGTAGTAGTAAAAACGGAGTGAGAATGATAAACTTCGTTATCATGCCTTAACCTTGAAGGCTAAAAGTAGTAGAAAAAAAACGAATGCGGCCCGGGGGGAGCCGATTATTTTACATGTATATTTTGTTAAATATGTAATAGGGGGGTCAACAATTTATAGACATTCCGATTGTCCGCTTTCGCCCTTTTTTGCGGTTTATGAGCAGAAGAGGCGGCCGGTCATGGGTATTTTTACAGTAATCAAAGGTTATTCTATGAATAAAATCTACCCTGATCTAAACCCATTCCGTTCATTCGTTGCCTCCTCCTGATCGGTCCGGTCATTTTTTTCTCACCCTAAAATGATCCTACTATGCCGGATTTCGATCTCTCCATTGACATCTATCTATTGGCGACATTGCTGTTATTGGCAATGGTTGCGGGTTTCCTGTTCAGGAGCCGTCAACTTGCCAAAAAGAAGCGCCAGATCGCCGAGCTCGAGCACGAGATGATCCAGGCGCACGCCGAACTGTTGGAAACACAAAAGGACTATTGCGAATTGGAGTCAAAGGTTAAACAGGACGATAGTCCGGTGATTCCGATCAAGAAAAACCAGGATTTGGCACCCGGAGCAGGAAAAAGTGAGAATTTTTAATATTTAAGTGAATTTATCGTTATACAAGGAGGGATATGTTTGAATCCCGACATTGAAACTGTAGAAAATCTGTGTATCCTATCATAAAATCCAAGACCGATGAGAGTCCTTACCAACCTATTCCTTAAGGTTACCGTATCCTCGGTGGTGCTTACGGCTCCTGCGGTGATCGATGGTAGTCCCAATGCCGGAGGTTCGCTGCTTGGCAAAGAGGCCGAATCGCCTTATGCATCTTCCGTTGTGATCAAACACTATATCGATCACCTCAAAATCTGGCCGGTCCATGCCTATGTGGATCGCAAATCCATGGTGATGTCTTTCCCGTACATAACGCCGGCGGCTTCGGTTAGCCCGGCCATTTTAACTGCGCCGGCGAAATCCGTTGCATCGGCGACTTCCGTTGCATCGGCGACTTCCGTTGGATCGGCGACCGCCAGTTCGTCGGCGACCTCCATCGAAAAAAAGGTTGCGGTGAGTAAGGCGGCGGCCGCGCCCATTATAGCGTCGGGCTGGACAAAGAGTGTGGCTCTCCGTCGCCTCCTTCGTGAATCGGATTATATCTATGACGCCATGGGGTTGGAGCGGGAAGGCTTGAGTCAAACGGCATTTGAATACGCGTGGCGCGGGTACCATAATCTCTTGAAAAGAGGCAGTATCCGTAAAAGAAGCGTTCTTTCGGTGATCGATTTCAGTCAGTCCTCTTCCGAAAAGCGAATGTATGTGATCGACATTCGTCACCGGCGGTTGTTATATCGTACTTATGTCGCGCACGGCCAGAATTCGGGTGCCGAATATGCAGAGACTTTTTCCAACGAACCCGAATCCTTCAAGAGCAGCCTGGGTTTTTATGTGACAAGGACGACATATTTCGGCAAGAACGGGTTGTCGCTGCGGCTGGATGGGGTCGACAACGGCTACAACGACCGGGCGATGAGTCGAAATATTGTGCTGCACGGATGTTCGTATGTGGGTGACGATTACCTGGACAATTTCGGCGCGACGGGTACCAGTCTCGGCTGTCCGGCCCTGCCTTCGGCAATCAGCGGACCGATCATCCGCGCGGTGCGGGGAGGAAGCTGCCTGTTTATCTATCATCCGACCCAGGAGTACCTGGATCATTCTACCGTTATTAATGAATAACCGTTTGTTGCAAATATGCCGGGCTGATCGAAAGATCAGCCTTTTTTTTTCTTAAATTGCCGGAATTACCGATTTTAAGTTCGACTATGGCCGGCTTTCGACTAAAACTCAACAGGTTAAAGGACATCTCCTACGCATCCTCCGTTCAGGTAACACTCGCTTTCGAGCAGCCGTTTGAAATGGAATATGCGTACTGTGGTCAGTGGAACCTGGTGATGGTCAAACCGATCCTTCTCCAGTCCGTTGTCATATTCCTTATTCAGTTCACGGAGGGCGGCGCTGATCCGATGGCGCTGGTTTATAATGCCAGGGAAGAGTGGTCCGATATTGAAAAAGAGTCGACGCGGGAGACCTCCGCGATCGGTCTGGCGATCGAAAATCATTATTCCAACCGTTATTTGCTTTCGGCGCCATCCCATGTTTTAAATTGACGTAGATTTATAGGGATGACTTCGCCGCATCCGATCCTTCAAAGCGCCACATCCGGGGAACTGGAACAGGCGGTGGCCCGCAATCACCAGGAGCTGTTCAGGCAGGAGGCGATCGCCCTTGGCGGCGTTATCGTTCGTTCCGAAGGGCTTATTTATACCACCGGGACGCCGTATAGCGCTTCGATGATCCCTTTTCCACAACTTACAAGCACAACCGCAGGCCGGGAGCTGGATGCCCTGGTGGCGTTCTATTTGCGTTCTCCACCCGCCGGCGCCGGATGCTGGTCCCTCGAACCGCCCCGGCCCGACCATCTCGGGGTATGTCTTCTCGCCCGTGGTTTCCAGCCAGGATGGCGACCGCATTGGATGGCGATGGATCTGCGGGAACTGGAGACACATCATCCTTTTCCGAATGGCCTTACGATCGTGCGTGACAATGATAGCCCGCTGACTGGCATCCGGGATCTGCCGTATGCACGGGTAGTGGTGCCAAGGATGGCGGACGCGGCATTTGCGGGGCAGTGGACCAGGATGGTTGCTTCGGTCCGGGGAAAAGTCGTCGGGCAAAGCGTTGTGTTCCTGACTACCGGGGAATGGGGAGTGGCAGGCATTTATCACGTAGGGGTGGTTCCTCCGGCGCGGAATAAGGGGATCGGCAAAGCGGTGACGCTGGCCGCCTGTCTGTATGCCAGGGATATGGGCTATCGGTATGCCGTGTTGAATTCGACGGATGTCGGAAGGCCTGCCTACCGGCGGCTTGGCTTCCGGGCGGTGGGGGATGGCTGGACCTGGTGGCTGACTATCGAGCGGCTCCTCGCGCGGCCGCCGGAACCCATAGAAATACGGTTAGCCGAAGCCGTTGGTCTCGGGGATGCCGGGGAGCTTGACTCGTTGCGGGCCGAGAACCCAGCGTATGACCTTAACCGTGGGTTGACAAACGGGATGAGCCTCATCCAGCTGGCGGTCCATTGCCGGCAGCCGCACGCTGCGGCCTGGCTGGTGGAAGGAGGGTCGGGATATACTGCGCTGGATGCCTGGGACCTGGGTTGGAAGGACCGGGCGCGGCAATTGCTCCGGGCCGACGGACGACAGATCCGGCAGGTATACGGAAAGGAGGAGAAGAGTTTGCTCCATGTTGCCGCCGAGCGCAACGATGCAGAATTGGCGGAACTCGCGCTCTCAGCCGGTTCGGACACGCATTGGAGGGATAATACCTGGAAGGCCACGCCGCTGGAGTGGGCTAACCATTTTGGCTATACCACGATCGCGAGAATGATACAGGGCCGCCTTCGCTGAGGCCGAGGCGGCCAAGTCGGCGGCCGAAGGAAAAGTTTGATGGACGGTTGGGTGTGCGCTCCAATATGTCGTACTTTCCCGGACTTTCTGCAACTACTATCACATGAGAAAACTGCTCTTGCCTTATTCCCGCCTGATTGCGGGCGTGCTGTCGGGGATGTTATGCTTTCCCACAGCCAATCCCATCTATTCCCAGTCACCGGATACTTCGCTCTTTGGAAACCTTCGATGGCGGATGATCGGCCCGCACCGCGGCGGCCGTACGGTCGGAGGATGCGGAGTGCCGCAACAACCAAACATCTTCTATATCGGTGTCAATAATGGCGGGGTATGGAAGACAACCGATTTCGGGCGGACCTGGGATCCGATATTCGACGATCAGACAACGGGATCGGTCGGGGACGTGGCGGTCGCACCCTCCAATCCGAGCATCGTTTACGTTGCCAGCGGGGAAGGCATTCAGCGCCCCGATCTTTCTGTCGGCAACGGTGTATATCGCTCGGTGGATGGCGGCAAAACATGGACTCACCTTGGCCTGGCGGAAGGACAACAGATCGGTGGCCTGTCGATCGATCCTCACGATCCCGATCGTGTCTTTGCGGCCGTGTTGGGTCATCCCTATGGCCCCAATCCGGAACGTGGCGTCTATCGAACGACGGATGGAGGCAGGAATTGGGAGAAAGTGCTATACAAAGACGAGAATACAGGCGCGGTGCAGGTGACAATCGATCCGGTCAATTCCCAGGTGGTTTATGCCGATCTGTGGGCGGGTCGCCAGGGGCCTTGGGAAAATGGAGCATGGAACGGACCAAACAGCGGACTGTTCAAGTCGACTGACGGCGGGACCACCTGGCGGCAGCTAAAGCAGGGGCTTCCCGATCCGGCCCAGGGGCTCTCGCGCATCGGGTTCTGCATCGCACCCTCCGATCCGGCCCGGCTCTACGCCACCGTGGCGGCCAATGCGGATTATGGCGGCATTTACCGGAGTGATGACGCGGGTGAAAGCTGGAAGAAACTAAACAGCGATCAGCGATTCTGGGGGCGAGGCGACGATTTCGCCGAAGTCAAAGCCGATCCGAAGAACAAGGATATCGTTTACACTGCCGACGTCGTGGTCTGGAGATCGACGGACGGCGGAATGTCATGGAATGCATTCAAAGGTGCTCCCGGCGGGGATGACTATCACCGGATCTGGATCAATCCGGACCATCCGGAAATAATGCTCATCGCCTGCGATCAGGGAGCGATCGTTACCGTCAACGGCGGTCATAGCTTTTCATCCTGGTACAACCAGCCGACGGCACAGTTCTACCACGTGAATACCGACAATGCATTTCCCTATAACGTCTACGGCGGCCAGCAGGAAAGCGGATCCATCGGAATAGCATCGCGGGGGAACGATGGTCAGATCACCTTCCGCGAATGGCACCCGGTGGGTGTAGAAGAGTACGGCTATGTAGCGCCGGATCCGTTGGATCCGAATATCATTTATGGAGGGAAGATCACCCGTTATGACAAACGCACCGGGCAGGTTCAGAATATCGCACCGGAAGCGATCCAGAGCGGCAAGTATCGTTTTCTGCGCACCGCCCCGGTCCTATTTGCACCTACCGATCCGCATACCCTCTATTTTGCCGGCAACGTGTTGTTCAGGACAAGGGACGGCGGCCATTCCTGGCAGGTAATCAGCCCTGATCTGAGCCGCGAATCCTGGACCATTCCGCCAAGCGTTGGGATCTACAATACGGATAACTTAAGGCAGATGCCGCGTCGCGGGGTCATCTACACGGTCGCGCCCTCCCCCGTGGACGGCAGTACCATTTGGGCCGGGACGGACGACGGGTTGGTCCATATCACGCGAGACGGCGGCGCGACATGGAAAAAAGTAACGCCACCGGGGGTCGCGGATTGGGCAAAAATTTCGCTGATCGATGCAGGCCACACCGACGCCAACACCGCCTACGTAGCCGTCAACGGCATCCGCCTGGACGATATGCATCCGCACATCTTCCGGACGCACGACGGGGGCGCGAGCTGGACGGAAATTGTAAAAGGCCTGCCGGACGATCCCATCAACGTGGTGCGGGAGGACCCGCACCGTAAGGGCCTTTTGCTGGCGGGGTCGGAACGGGCGGTATATGTTTCATTTGACGACGGCGGGCAATGGTTGCCGTTACGCGGGAATATGCCGGCTACGTCCATCCGGGACCTGGTCTTCAAAGACGATGATGTGGTCGTTGGAACGCACGGCCGTTCCTTCTGGATACTCGATGATATCGCCTGCCTTCGCCAGATGACACCGGTCACCGCCAAACAGGATGCGGTGTTGTACAAACCGTCACCGGCGGTCCGCGTGCGTTGGGACATGTGGCCGGATACCCCCTTGCCGCAGGATGAACCGGCCGGAGAGAACCCGCCGGATGGCGCCGTGATCGATTATTATCTTCGGGAACCTTCTTCGGGACCGGTGTCGCTGGAGATCGTCGATGCGGCCGGAAAAGTAGTACGGCATTATGCCAGTACAGATACGTTGTATACGATCGGAGATGTCAACATCCCTTTGTATTGGGTGCGACCACAACAGATCCTCTCCGCTCAGGCCGGCCCGCACCGGTTTGTCTGGGACCTGCACTACCAGCCTTTAAACGTTCCCGCATCCTTCCCGATCGGTGCAATTTACGGTAACACTGCGCCGACCCGGACCTCTCCATGGGTATTACCCGGCAGTTACACCGTCCGGTTGACCGCTAACGGTAAGACCTATGCGCAACCATTGATGGTTCGGATGGACCCCAGGGTAAAGACGGCAAAACCGGATTTGCAGCGCCAGCATGACCTGGCGCTTCAGGCATATCATGGATGGGACAGCGCGCTTGCGGCCTATGATCAGGTGCGGGAATTGCGCGCGCAAATATCGCGGAAAATGGCCGGTAAAAGCGGCGACAGCGTGAGCCTACGGACTTTCGACGGAAGACTCGCGGCACTGGAGGGCACCGGCCGCCGGGGCCCGAGGGCCAGACAGGGAGCGGCAGGCAGCAGCGTGTCATTCTCCCAGCTGCAGGGACAATACGCCTCGATCATGTCGATCCTGGAGGACGCGGATCTGCCCCCGACAACCCAGGCGATTGCCGCGTTGGAAGCCACGGCGGCAGCGGCGAGGCGGGCGTGGTCCGAGTGGGCCGCGGTCAGGCGGGATTATAACGAACATCTTAAATAATCATGAGACCACTACTAATTATTACGCTGATTCCGGGGTTGCTTGCCGCTGACACACAGGCGCAGAAAAAGGCGGCCCCCGCCGATCCGGTTGACTCGATCTATTTTTCTGCGCTCAAATACAGGCTGGTGGGACCGTTCCGTGGCGGCCGGGCTGACGCCGTGTCGGGCAGCCTGACGGACAAGAATGTATTTTATTTCGGCGCGACCGGCGGCGGGTTGTGGAAGACCAGGGACGGAGGGAGTAACTGGAAAAATGTGAGCGATGGTTTTTTTGGCGGCGGGGTCGGCGCGGTGGCGGTGGCGCCCAGCGACGGTAATATCGTTTATGCCGGTGAAGGGGAGAGCACGCTCCGGAACAATGTTTCCGAAAACCTCGGCGGTATCTGGCGAAGTGACAATGGCGGGCGCAGTTGGCGGAACCTGGGGCTTAAGGACAGCCGGCATATTGCCAGGATCGTTATCCATCCCCGGGATCCCGACATAGCCTGGGTGGCGGTCATGGGTCATCTGTTTGGTCCGAATACCGAACGCGGTATTTACAAAACGACCGACGGTGGCAAAAGCTGGCGTCGGGTATTGTATATAAATGATCGGACGGCATGTTCGGAGGTCACCATGGAGCCCGGCAACCCGACGGTGCTGTACGCCGGCATGTGGCGGGTCGAGCGCACGCCTTACAGTATGGTAAGCGGCGGCGAAGGAAGCGGATTGTATAAGAGCATGGACGGCGGCGAAACCTGGGTCAACATCTCCGGCAACAAAGGGTTGCCGAAGGGTGTGTGGGGAAACGTGAACGTGGCTGTTTCCGCGTCCGATCCCGATAAGGTGTTCGCGATGATCGAGAACGCTGCAGGCGGCCTGTATCTAAGTAAGGATCGCGGCGAGACATGGGAAAAGATCAATAGCCAAAACGATATCCGGCAACGTGCATGGTATTTCAACCGGGTATACGTGGACCCTAAGAATGACAACATCATCTATTGTTTGAATGTCGAGCTGGAACGAAGCATGGACGGCGGGAAAACATTCTCTGAATTGCCCTCCCAGCACGGCGACCACCACGATCTATGGATCGACCCCAACGACGGCCACCGGATGATCCTGGCCGATGACGGCGGCGCGGCGGTGACCTTTGACGGCGGGGCAGACTGGAGCTCTGTTGAGAACCAGCCTACGGCGCAGATCTACCGGGTAACGACGGATAATGCGTTTCCCTACCGGATCCTTGGCGCACAGCAGGACAACAGCAGCCTGCGTATCAGAAGCAGGACTGCCGGCGGCGCTATCACTTCAAGGGACTGGGAACCGACGGCGGGGGCGGAGTCCGGATATATCGTTCCCGATCCGTTGAATCCCGACATCGTATACGGCGGAAACTATGACGGGTACATCGGCCGACTGAATCACCGGACGGGGGAGAACCGTGCAATCGATGTATGGCCGGACAATCCGATGGGTTCAGGCGACGACTCGATCAAGTACCGTTTTCAATGGAACTTTCCGATATTCTTTTCCCCGAATAACCCGCACCGGTTGTATTGCGCAGGCAACTGCCTTTTTGTAACCGACAATGAGGGACAAAGCTGGACGGCCATCAGCCCCGATCTGACGACCAATGACAAATCCAAGCAGGGGCCGAGCGGCGGACCGATCACGAAGGACAATTCTTCCGCGGAATATTACTGCACTATCTACACGGCGGCGGAATCTCCGCTGGAAAGGGGTCTGCTTTGGACCGGCAGCGACGACGGTCTGGTCCATGTGTCGAGAGACAGCGGGGCGCATTGGGATAATGTAACGCCGGCGGCGGCGGGCAAATGGACTTGCTGGAATTGTATCGAGCCCGATCCCTTTAAAAAAGGCGCCGCCTATATTGTCGGCATGCGCTTCCGGCTGGATGACTATACGCCGTATATTTTCAGGACCGAAGACTATGGCAAAAGCTGGAAGCTGATTACCAGCGGCATCGATCCCATGCATTTCGCGCGTGTTGTTCGGGCGGATAAAAAGCGGCCCGGATTATTGTATGCGGGAACCGAATATGGAATGTATGTCAGCTTTGATGACGGCGGGCATTGGAAGCCGATGCAGCTAAACCTGCCGGTGGTCCCCGTGACGGACCTCACGATAAAGGACAATAACCTCGTGGTCGCGACGCAGGGTCGCGCATTCTGGGTCCTGGATGATCTCGGGCTGCTGCAACAATTAAATGCCGATTCGCTCCGGTCTCATCTGCATGTATTTGCGGTGGATGATGCCTGGCGGTTCGGCGGTGGCGGACGACGCCGCAACCGCGATCAGGCAGTCGCCAATGCCGGCCAGAACCCGCCTTCAGGTGTCGCGATCCACTATTGGCTAAAAGACGCTCCGGACACACCCAGGGTGTCCATCACCATCTTTGACAAGCAACACAAACCGATCAGGACGTTCAGCACGCATTCGAAAGATGCCGACACAAAGCTGGAATGTCACTCCGGCATCAACACATTCGACTGGAACATGTTATATGCTCCTACGGTCAAGGTGCCGGGGATGTTGCTGTGGACGGGAGGCGCGGGCGTACCGATGGCGGCGCCGGGACGTTATACAGCAAGGGTACGTTTTGATCATGATTCCGCGGACGTGTCATTTGTCATCCGCGCAGACCCCAATTTTGCGCTGACGGAAGCGGACTATGACGACCAGGTGGGATTCCTGCTGCAGGTGCGGGATAAATACGATGCGGTGCAGCATGCGATCCTGCAGGTGCGGAGCATCCGGAACCAACTGCGGGAATTGAATGGCCGACTGGACAGCGGGGCAGCGCCGATACGGAAAATGTCGGACAGCGTCATCCGTCAATTGGATGCCATCGAGGAAAGCCTGTATCAAACAAAATCCAAGAGCAGTGAGGATATGTTGAATTTTCCAATCCGGATCAATGATAAATTGTCGGGGCTATATGGCATTGCATCCGCCGGCTATGCGGTCCCAAGCAAGCAGGCGCGGGAGGTGTTTGCCGAATTGAGCGCGAAGGCCGACGTACAACTCGACCGGTTAAAGGCCATCATTCGGGACCAACTTTCGTCGCTGAACAAACTGATCTATGAACGCCAGGTGCCGGTCATCAGCACCAAGGTGGAGGATGATGGCGAACAGGGGGGCAGGAGAGGAGGTGTCGAATGACGGAATCGAATTGGCTCGACTGGTCGTCGACGCTGGGGCTCATCGCCACAGCGGTGCTTAGCTTTAACTTCTTGCTGGGGATCCTTTTGAGCACGGCCTATCGCCGATCGCCGGTGTGGAAAAAGATGCCGCCGCCGGTGAGAGCAATCAGCCTGGACGATCTGCATAACTGGACGGCATATGTTGCGCTGGCGTTGGCGCTTGCTCATCCATTGCTTCTTTTGGTTGACAGGACCCTTCGATACCGGGCGATCGACATCATTATGCCGGTCGGCGCGCCGCATCAGCCGCTGTGGACGGTGCTTGGATCACTGGCGCTCTATGCACTCGTTGTGGTGATCATCACGACGCAAAAAGGCGTTAAGCGAAGCCTTGGTTTCAGAGCCTGGAAGAATATACATCTGATCTCCTATGGTACTGCGCTGCTTTTCGTCGTCCATGGCATCTTTATGGACCCGGAGCTCAAGGACCGGCCGGTAGACTGGCTGGACGGGGAGAAGCTGGTATCAGAAGGCTGTGCCGTCATTTTGCTGGCGGCAACCATCATCCGGTGGCGGCATTACCGCCGTAATTTGCGCGTGCGGAGGAGCGAGGAAGCTTGAAAAGACCGGGCGCCATATCGATCCTCGTTATCCTGTTCTACACGCAGTTGGGATATTTCGGCCAATTCGTCATCCAGCAATGGATAGTAAAGGAGGAGGCGCGCGAGGCCTGGATTGCGGCGCTGCCGGACCGCTGTTTCTTTCGGGTTCAGCTGGCCGCAGTAGATGCCGCCGGCCACTGGACGGAGGCGGGCCGGGAATGCTGGTTCAATAATCACCTTTATGACGTGATCCGCCGGGTGACGGTGGACGGCGCCGTATGGCTTTATTGCATGGACGATGAACGGGAGGCCAACCTGATAAATAAGTCGGGCGAGCTGACCCACGACAACCAGAGCAATCCCGATAAGAAAGCAAATCATGCTTTATTTCCTCGCATGGGCGATTGGCTGGCGGAAATGAACTCGCCGCGCGTGGACAGACCGCTTAAGATGGTCGACAGACATTATAGCGACTGGCCGCGGTCTTTGTCCGCGGGTTGTGCCGAGACCTTCGGTCCTCCGCCAAAGATATAAGGGACGTATTGCGCCTTTATTTCTTCACCAAAAATCGTTTTATGGTCAGACGAATCTGCATATTACTGCCGATCGTATTGTTATCGGTCTTCCTTCCCGCGTCCATTCGGGCGCAGAACTCCGTCAGCGGCACGATAACGGATGCCGGCAACGGATCCCCGATAGCCGGTGTTTCCGTCTATATTCCCGATCTTAAATCGGGTGCGATATCCGGCCCGGACGGAGCCTATACTATCCGGGATCTGCCATCCGGCACGTTTGTCATTTCTGTCAGCATTATCGGGTATGAGCGGCAAGCGGAGCAACTCACCGTCAAAGGGACGGTCAACAGGAGCTACCGTCTGAGGCGGGCGCCAACGACGCTAAAGGATGTGGTCGTTACCGGTGTCACGGCCGCAACGGACAAGCGATATACGCCGAACATCATTACCACGGTGGGGCATATCCGTTTAATGGAAAATAGCTCGACCAACGTCGTCGATGCCATTGCAAAGGAGCCGGGTGTTTCGGCCATGACGGACGGACAAAGTATTTCAAAGCCTGTCATCCGGGGCCTTGGTTATAACAGGGTTTTAACGATCAATGACGGCGTCGAGCAACTTGACCAGGTCTGGTTTGACGAATTCGGGATCGAAGCGGACCCCGATGCCGTGCAGAAATATGAAATATTAAAGGGACCCGCTTCCCTTGCATATGGTTCCGATGCAATTGCCGGTGTCATCAATCTTATACCTGAAGAGCCGCTCCCCGATGGGCAGGTAAAGGGAGATATTTTTGCCAACTATCAGACTAACAATGGGCTCATCAATACCATGGGACATATTGCCGGTGCGAGCAAAGGGATTTACTGGAGCGCGCGGGTCGACAATATCATGGCGCACGCGTACCGGGACCCGTATGACGGATATGTCCTGAATAGCCAATTCAGCAATTTCAATACGGACGGAACGGTGGGCATCCGCCGTCGCTGGGGTTACAGCCAGCTTCACGCCAGTTATTTCGATATGGCCACCGGTATCGTCGATGGCACCAGGGATTCGGCTACCGGAATCATGGAGCGACAGGTCGCGTACCCGGATCTAAATGGCGGCGCGCCTTCGTACGAGCTGCCTACTCATCAGGAGCAGACGTCCTATACTCCCTTTGTGATCAACCAACGGATCCGGCACACGAAGCTTGTCTGGGATAACCGGTTCGCCGCCGGCAAGGGCTATATCAATGCTATTTTTTCGGTGCAGAAAAACCAGCGGCAGGAGACAAATGACCCCACGATACCGAATACTCCGGATATTTATTACTCTTCAAAGGGCGCCACGTACGATATCCGGTACACCTCGCCGCAGTTTAGCGGGTTCAACGTGACCGCAGGCGTCAATGGCGTTTATCAATCCTCGCAAAGCCTGGGAACCTTGTTGCTTATTCCCAATTACAATTTTTTTGAGATCGGCGGATTTGCGATCGCCAACCGAAAAATGGGCAGGCTTAATTTGAGCGGCGGGATCCGATACGACACGAGGACCTTCCACGGTCTGGATCATTGGGTGGACTCGACAACCCAGGCGCCGGCCGCGCCGGATGCGCCGGATGCCTTTCATGAATTCCAGGGATTTACTTCCCGGTTCAACGGGATCTCATTCAGCATCGGAGGTACGTATGCGCTTACAGCGAATGTGTACATGAAGGCAAATATCGCAAGGGGCTGGCGCGCTCCCAACGTGGCGGAATGCGCTGCCAACGGAGTTCATGACGGAACGGTCGTGTACGAGATCGGCGATCCCACCCTGAAGCCGGAAAACAGCCTCGAGGAAGACATCGCCTTCGGCGTCAATTCAAAGGGGATCGACCTGGAACTGGACGGCTTTAACAATAGCATCCGGGACTTCATTTATGCCCGCGGACTGCTCAGCGCTTCCGGAGGGGATTCGATCAATAATTCCCTGAATGCGGCCGGTCTCGGGGCGGCTCCCGTTTACAAATATGCGCAGACCAGGGCGCAGCTATACGGTGGTGAACTGGTCTTCAATGTGCATCCCGCGGACCTTCCCTGGGTCGAATTGAACTCCACGCTCAGCGTGGTATATGGTAGTTTGAAAGGCGTGCCCGATTCGGTGAAATATCTGCCCTTCGTTCCTCCAACGCGGATCACCGCGGACCTTAAATTCCCTTTTGCGAAGGCAGGTAATTTTCTGCGCAACGCCTATTTGAAAGCCGGCGTGATGGACTGCTTCGAACAGAAGAACATCTATGCCCAGTACGCCATTTACAATGGATTGAATACAGCGCTGACGCCATTTGAATACAAGGCCAGCACAACCGCTACCAAAGGATATGCATTGGTCAGTGTAGGCGCGGGGGGAGATATCGTTGCCCGAGGTCGCACGGTGTGCAGTGTTTATCTGCTTTGCTCCAACCTGTTCGACACGCCGTATATGGACTATATGAGCCGGTTCAAATATTATCCGGTCAACTATACGACGGGCCGGGTCGGGGTCTTTAATATGGGCAGGAATATGAGCTTTAAGATCGTCGTGCCGCTGGACTTTAGCCATTAGGGTTTGCAGCCGCTCTGAAGTCAGGGTAGGGGATGAATTTAAAATGCGGGTCAGCGTGCCAAAAAATCCCAGGCGCTTTTGTAGGCGTCATGCCGTTCCGCGAATTCGATAAATCCCGCGTAAAACGGGGTTTGCGCCAGCGTAGCGCTGTCCCCGACTACGACGAGCTTTTTCCGCGCCCGGGTCATTGCTACGTTCATCCGGCGGATCTCGGACAGGAATCCGATCCGGTTGTCGGAATTGCTGCGGGTCAATCCGATATAGACGATGTCCCGTTCCTGGCCCTGGAAGCTGTCGATGGTATTGACCGTGATCTTGTCGTTGTGCCGTTTTAGTTCGGTGATTGCCGGTATCAATTCCTGCAACAGCTGTACTTGCAGCCGGTATGGCGAAATGATCGCCATGGTGGGGAAATCTTCAGCGGAAAACCGGCTTTCCAGTATGGATACGAATCCGGCGGCATGACGGAGAAGGAAAGCCGCTTCCTCGGGGTTGCTGATGCCGCCGTCGTCCCGGGTTTCCTCGTAGCCGCAGCCTGCGGTGTCGATGAAAGTCAGCGGGCTATCCTCTTCAAAGAGACGGCGCGCTGCGACGGATGGGTCGGCCCGAAGACGGCTTTCATAGAAATGAAGGGAGGGGTAGGACATGATAAGCTCATGCATCCGGTACTGTTGTTCCAACAGGACGACGGCCTCGGGATGAAGGAGAATGTTGCGTTCCATCAGGGCCCGGGCGAGGCCCCCATCCGCCGGCGATCCCGAAAGGCGGCTGTCTGCGGGCGATCCCGAAAGGCGGCCGTCTGCGGGCGATCCCGAAAGGCCCCCCTCTGCCGCCACGCGCGACTTCACCGTAGGGGGCAGTTGGCAATGGTCGCCGCCGAGGATCAGGCGCCGCGCTTTCAGGGCCGGGATCCAGCTTGCCGGCTCGAGCGCCTGCCCGGCTTCATCGATCACGACGGTGCTGAACTCGCGGTGTCGGATAACCGGGTGATTGGCGCTCACCAGCGTTGCGGTGATCACGTCGGCCCCGGAGAGCAGATCGCCGAGGATATTGCCTTCGATTCGATCCACGTCTTTTTGGAGATTTCTGGCTTCGTCGAAAAGCGCCTTTCGTTGTTCGCGTTCGGCGGGACCAAAGTTCCGTTTACATTTATGGGCCATGTCCCGGAATTCGGCAGCCTTTCGTTTCAGCTTTTTTATTTCCTTTGCGCCCGGGTGTTCGGCGATGCGGCTATCCAGTGTCAGCGACTGCAGGCGTTCCGAGACCCGCGCGGGATTACCGATGCGCAGGACAGTCAGACCAAGCTCGGATAGCCGCTCGCTAAGCAAGTCTACGGCCGTGTTACTCGGCGCCGTGACAAGGATCGGCTCGCCGTCGCGCCGGTGGATCGCGAGGATCGCCTGTACGAGCGTAGTGGTCTTACCTGTTCCGGGGGGTCCGTGGACGATCGCGAGGTCCTCGGCGGACAGGATTTTTTCGATGGCGGCCTGTTGGGAGGAATTAAGGTGGGCGAAGGCGGCCTGTTGGGACGGGTCGAAGTGGGTGGGGACGGCAGGTGTCGCCGGGTTAACTGCGGCGAATTCGCCGTAGTTAGATCTGGAACCGGGGAATGGCGACCCCGGTGCTGTCCCGGTGGTGAATACGGGGGCTGCGCGCCCGGTGAGGATGCGGACGAGCCGGCCTTCATCGGGGCGCTCCAGGGCGGCGGCCGCCTTTTTGAGCGCTCCAAACATCTCGGTATAGCTATTATCATCAAAGAGCAGGTCGATGCCGAGTTTGCCATTGCGGGTCCATTCGGGCAACTCGTCCACGGGAAGGGTGATCCGAAGACGGTGGCCGCCGACAAAGCTGATGGTGCCTTCGATCCGGTCAGCGGTTGCATCGTGGTTGGAAAAGAATGCGGCGGGTGCGCCCGGTCGGAGTTGATGAAGGATATCGAGATGGGTTGTCCTTTCTACTTCGACGGTCAGGTAGTCGCCACGGCCCAGTTCGCTGTCCCGGATGGCCACCGGATACCAGGCCAACCCATCGGCGCGGCGTTCGGAAAGCGAGGAGGATTTGGCGAGCGCCTGGTAGGAGCTCCGGTCTTCCTCCCGCTCGATCTTCAGAAGGTCGGCGAGATGCTTGAAATAATCCATCGCGCAAAGATAAGCGGTGGTATCTTTACCGTACAATCAACCAGCATGAAGATCGGGGTGGTTCAGGCCAGGCCATATAAGGGGGATATCCTCCAAAATATCGAAGGTCATGTCAGGCTTGTCGAGCTGGCTGCCGCAGCGGCTGCGGATGCGATTGTCTTCCCCGAACTTTCCATTACGGGATATGAACCGGAACTGGCGGCACAACTGGCGATCACCGTCGACGACGTCAGGCTGGATATTTTCGAGACGCTTAGCGAACGCTATTCCATGACGATCGGCGTAGGCGCCCCTACCCCGGGTGGGGCCGGCGTCCGGATCACGGAGATCATCTTCGAGCCGGGGCAGCCGCGGCAGGCCTACTCCAAACGCTATCTTCACCGTGATGAGGAACCCTTTTTTGTTTGCGGCGAAGAAGCCGGATACCTCGGGCGGAATCGGATCGCGCTGGCGATTTGTTATGAGCTTTCGGTCCCGGCGCATTCGGAAGAAGCGCACAGGCGAGGGGCGGAGATCTACCTGGTAAGCGTAGCCAAAACAAAGGCAGGGATGGAACGCGCGGCTGCTGCGCTGGCCGATATCGCCCGCGGTTATTCGATGACGGTGCTGGTGGCGAATTGTGTCGGCAACTGTGACAATTTCGAGTGCGGCGGCCGATCGGCGATCTGGGATCGCGAAGGGAGATTGCTGGCTCAGCTCGATGAGACGTCGGAAGGTATCCTGGTGATCGATACCGCTACGGGGGAGGTAGTGGCACATTTATCCGATCACGCGTATGAAAGTAACTAAAGATACAGGCCGCCACTATATCTGGGGAGGCAATTGTGACGGTTGGCACCTTGTCGAGACGGAGAACCTTAGTGTGATCGAGGAGCGGATCCCGCCGGAAGGCGGCGAGATATTGCACTATCACGAAAGGGCACAACAATTTTTTTATATTCTTTCGGGCGTCGCCGCATTTGAGACGGACGGCGTGCAGGCGACGGTGTCCGGCGGTGAAGGGTATCGTGTGGCACCGGGCGCGCGTCATCGGATCCACAACCCGGGGAAAGAGGATTTGCGGTTTTTGGTTGTTTCGCAGCCAAAGTCGCACGGGGACCGGGTGAATATATAGTCCGATCGTTCGGAGGATCCCGTTGGAGCCCTACAACAGTTATTCCATCACGGGTTTGTACTCGCCTTTTCCTGGAAGCAGCCCTTTGCCTTGGGCCATGAGGGCGTTGGCGGTTTCGATGAGATCAAGCGCAAAAAAAAGCCCCAGCTGGCTGGGGCGTCAAAAATCTTTTTTGTCAGGGTCTCACTACTTGATAGTCTTTCAGGATTGGATCAGGGTTTTTCGGATGTGGATTTCGTTTATCGGTTTTTCGTGGATTGGATGGTCGGCTTTTTCGAAGGATTCGGATGATCGGTTGGTTTTCAGGGGGTCTTGGATTCTCTTTCGTTGCTGATGTAAAGGTGCGAAAAAGTATGGCCACCGTGAAACTTATTCGACCGGCAACCCCTGGTGCCCGACGAACGGAAGATTTGCCCGACGAACGTGCGTTGGAGACGACGAAAATTCGCGTATTTTACCGCTATGAAATGCGCCATTATCCTCCTTTTGATAATTCTTTCCGGCACAGCCGAGTGCCGTGCTGATATTAAGTTTTTGGATTTCAACAAGATAGACCCATCAGGGCGTTTCAAGGCCCGTCAACAGTTCCTCCTCGAAAATCTGGCCTATTACGATCATTGGTCCGCGGATTGGATATATAATATTCCCAAAGACTCCCTTACACGCGAATTGAAGCGCTGTCTCTACGTTTATGGGTCGCTGAGAACGGATGAGTTCGAGCGTTACCTTTTGCTGGGAGAGATTGCCCACTATTTATACAACCTCGATCAGCGTGCGTATTATGATACAGCGGAAATGTATTACAAGGAGGCAATAGGGTTAAATGGCAAGGACTGCCGGGGATACTGGTTCCTTGGATATGCGTATGTAACATCGGATGAAATTGAAAAAGGTGTCGCCGCCTTCCGGCAGGCGTTGCAACTGGCTGACGACAGGACCGGCATAGATTTCTGGCAGGAATATGCGTTTGCCATGTATGTGGGCTTCATGCCTTTTCATTGCCGGTATGGGTTGGATCAATATAAGCGAAGGGGAGGCAGCAGTCTTCTATGGAAAGTAATGGATTCAACCTTAAGGGCGAAATGTCTGGCGGCGGACCCGGACATCACGTATCGCAGCTCTGCGTTGTGGCAGGCGGAACGTAAAGGGTCACAGATCCAGCTCCTGTCGTATCCGCTGGGGATCAGGATAAGTATCGATTCTAACTGGCAATTACAGCTGGGAGGGTTTGGGAAGCGCATGGCGGCATTTGGAATTCAGCCTCCCGCGCTGGCATCTGCCAGCGGCAAGCGAATCGGATACAGCATTGGAATGGTGGTGAAGGTGGCAGAGAATGGAGAGCGGCTTGAGGATTTTATGGCCAGCCTGATGCAAAGGACGCCGGGGATGCGGGACGCTTCTTTTCCATTTCGCAATGTGTTCCCGAATGGAATATCTTATTCGTTCAATAGCGATAGTCTATATGCCGATCGCGGGGGCGCACGTTTGCGGTTTGTCGGCATCGAACGACCAGTTCCGGCCTATCCCGGTCTGGCGCTGGAAGAAGATCAGTTGCCGGTGAAACTTAAGGAGGAAGCCGGTAAGCTCAATTTTTTTACGATGGGAGTAATGCGGACGAGATTTCCCGACCGCATTTTCTATTTTTTTCTGTTGGATTCCTGCGAGGATATCCGGGAGGAATCGTGGAACGGGTTTCAGCAATTTCTAACGCGCCAGGTGGTACTGGACTGATCGTCAAAAACACTGTCAGATGATTAAATATCTTGTATTATTTGCCGGACTGACCGCGATTGCGGCATCCGGCTTCGCCCAGGGTCCCATCGTTCTGAAAGACAGCGGGCTCAAAAAGCTCGCGGTATTTGTCGGAACCTGGAAGGGCGAAAACGATCCCGACTCCACGGGCAAGAGCGCGGTTGTCGCCATTACCACCTGCCAATGGTCGCCAAACGGAAATTACCTGGTGTGCGATCAGCGGGTGACGAATCAGGGCCATACGACCAACAACCTGTCCATATATAGCCGGAATACGGACAATGATGGTTATACCCTGTCGCTGGTCGGCATTCCGGGGATGCAGCCCTTTTCGATCCCGATCACGTATAAGGATGATGAGCTCTACTATCTCGGCAGCTACACCGACAATAGCGGCAAAAAGATCTATACGCGGACGGTGAATACTTTTTTGTCGGCGGCCAGTTACACCTTCAAGGTGCAGTCGTCGGAAGACGGGGAGCACTGGACAACGAGTATCCGCGGAAAATCGACAAAAATTCATTGATATGGATATGGAGGAATTGCGGGCGTATTGTCTGCAGAAAGCGGCCGTGGAAGAAGGTCTTCCGTTTGGGGAAACCGTTCTGGTTTTTAAAGTGGCCGGGAAGATATTTCTGCTGGCTGACCTTGCGGAAGGCAACAGTTTTAATGTGAAGTGTGATCCGGACCTTGCTGTCGAGTTACGCGAGCGGCACGAAGAGGTTATACCGGGCTATCATATGAACAAGCGGCACTGGAATACGGTGAGGCTCGATGGGGGGTTAAAGATGCGGGAGATCCGCGAGATGATCGATCACTCCTATGAGATCGTCGTGCAGGGGTTGCCGAAGAAGGTGAGGGAGGGGCTCAACGGGTCGGGCCGGGGCCAAAGGATCACGCACTGAACCCGATCTCATCGAGATGATCGCGGTTATATGCTTCCCCGGCCAGCGGCACCATATCCCGGGCGTGTCCCTTGATGATGTACTTATTCAGAAATTCCCTTTTGGAATCCCGGTACCAGGAGACCATCCGCAGTTTGTGCAAGGTGTAAATATAGACCCACGCAAGATCCAGCTGGCCGGAGAGAAAGCCGCAACGGGCACTTCCCGGATAAAGATGGTGATTGTTGTGCCATTCACCCGCCAGCAAACCCGGACGGGACTGGTTAATCGAGAGGTTCCTGCGATCGAAGTCTACTCCATCGCGGTGCTTTACCTGCCCGCCGCCATGGCCGGTATAATTGAAGGCCCGGATCAGCGCAAACCAAAGCATGGCTGCCGAGAAGACAGCGCAGGCTAAGCCCGGACCGCCGATGAACCATAGTACCGTGTACCAGAAACTCCAGTTAAGCACCCAGATCGCGATCGTATAAATCGGGGAGGCCAAGGAGCCCCATTTTTGATATTGCCGGTAAGAGTTCAGTTTTACCCCGGTATGTTTCATGAAATGCAACGCCTTGTTGTAGCTGGATTCGCTCAGGTTCAGGGAAACACGCTGATGGTTGAATTCGGCGAGCATGCAGTACCAGAATCCCGCTTGAGCGTTGTACGGATCGCCCGGTTCATCGGACTTGCAATGATGGACATGATGCGATACGACATAGATCTCTTCCGGGACGGTCTTTATGACCAGGTTCTGGGTGATAAACCGCCAGATCGGATGGCTGAAAGCATATGACTTATGCGTGCAGTATCGGTGAAACCAGATCGTGCCATGCGTGCCCATGATGACCATGCTGTAGACTACGACGGCGATCACGAGGTACCAGTTAAAGTACTTAAACAAAAAGAGGATAAAGAAGGGCAGCATCCCGATCAGCATAAGGGAGCTGACAAAGGAGATCCAGTTCCGCCGCGTCTTAAAGATATTCATCCGGGAAAAGGCCTCGGACCAGAGTTGCCCGGTGGTAGGGACGATCAGGGCGCCATCTTTGTCTTTCCAGCCATACGAAGGGGTATACAAAAGATCATCGATAAAAGAGTTCTTGGCCATTAGGGGTTAACATTTAATAGGTTTGGACAAAAGGCACGAATCTGCAATTTCAGGTTAAGGTGCGGCAGCAGGACGGGAATTGATGGATGGATCGGCATTGTAATACGGTGAAGATAGGGTTAATATTGTTTCGAGGAGTCAAAAATGTGAATGATGCAACTATTTAGCAAAGACTTAATCCCGATGACGAAGGGGAATTGATTTCGGGCGGATTTGGTTATATCCCCAAATATGCGGATATTTTGTTGATGCAAGTCAAGGCCCCCCCGGATCAGACCGAAAGCAGCACTTCCTATCGAACCTATGTGCTGGTGATGCTGACACTGGTCTATGCCTTCAATTTTATCGATCGCCAGGTGCTCGTCATACTCCAGGAAGCCATAAAAAGAGATATGCACCTCAGTGATGCCCAGCTTGGGTGGCTGTCCGGCGCAGCTTTTGCGGCTATCTACGTCACCGTCGGTATTCCGGTCGCCCGGTTAGCGGACAAAGGGAGCCGGAGGAATATCGTCGCCATATCTCTGGGCGTCTGGAGCATTATGACGGCTGCCTGCGGTATGGCCCGCAATTATCTGCAGTTGCTTTTTGCGCGCGTCGGCGTTGGGATAGGGGAGGCCGGGGGCAGTCCACCCGCCCATGCCATGATCTCCGACTATTTCGCGCCGGGAAAACGCTCCACAGCGCTGGCGATCTATTCTGCCGGAATCTACCTCGGGATGCTGATCGGTTTTGCCATGGGCGGCTATTTGAGCCAACATGTCGGTTGGCGTAAGGCGTTTATGGTGGTGGGCGCGCCGGGAGTCATCTTTTCGCTGCTATTTTATGCGACCGTCAAAGAGCCCCGCCGCGGCGCAACCGACGCATCGCAGGCAGCGGAATCCCATGGTTTTTGGGAAGTAGTAAAGCTCTTGTTCTCTTCGCGGACCTTTGTATACCTGGCGATGGCGACCAGCCTGCTGGTCTTTTGTATTTACGGGATGTCCAATTGGGCGTCCTCTTTTCTGGCGAGGCTTCATGGAATGAAAACGGCGCAGATCGGCATTGCCCTGGGGCTGGCCTTCGGGATCGGCGGCGGGATCGGATCGTTTGGCGGGGGGTGGCTGACAGATCGTTTTGGGAAGACCGATAAATCCTGGTACCTGAAAATCCCGGCATTTGCCATCCTGCTCTCGATCCTCTTTGAGGCGATTGCGCTCTTCACACCGGATACTACGCTTTCTGTGATCGCTTTTGGCGGCGTTGCAGCATTGCACAGCATGTACCTGGGTCCATCGCTTTCGGTAGCCCACAGCCTTGTCCCGGCCTCCATGCGTGCCCTTACGTCCGCGGTGTTGTTTTTTTGCCTGAACCTGATCGGGCTGGGGCTGGGTCCGCCTGTTGTCGGGGCCATAGCCGACAAGCTAAAGCCATCTCTCGGTGTCGAATCGCTAAGGTGGGCCATGTCGGGCGTCATGCTGGTGAGCGCGGCGGCGATGGTCCTCTTTTTTAAAACGGCCGGTGTCTACCGCGCGGCGCCGCCGTCGATGGTCAGGCAGATCCCGCTGACAAAGGAGGCTTCATCGGAGGCCAGGTAAAGATAGCCGTTGGCGATGTCCTCGGGATGTCCCCATCTTCCAAGCGGGATCAGCGGTATGCTTTGTTTGCGAACCTCTTCGGGCATGGCATCGGTCATCGCGGTATGAATAAAGCCGGGGGCTATACAATTGGCGGTGATCCCATAACGGCCCAGTTCCAACGCCCAAACCTTTGTCATCCCGATAATCGCCGATTTTGTCGCAACATAATTGGTCTGCCCATAGTTCCCGCGGATGGCGACGTTGGAAGATGCCGTTACGATCCGGCCATAGTTTTGTTCCTTCATGATCGGGGCGACGGCGTGCGTGCAATTAAAAACGCCGGTCAGGTTTACTGCGATGACGTCCTCCCATTCTTCCGTTGACATTTTCAGCAGGGTCCGGTCCCGGGTGATGCCGGCGTTGTTGATCAGGATATCGATCCGGCCGAAGCGGGCGTGGGCTTCGGCCACCGCCTGCCCTACCTGACCGCCATCGGTGACGGAGACCTTTTTGAAAATCGCCTCGTGCCCGGACTGATTCAGTCGCTCCGCCACTTCGCTACCTTTCGGGGAGACGTCCCATAATATGATCCTGGCGCCCTCGGCGGCAAACCGCTCCGCAGTGGCAAGCCCGATTCCATTGGCGCCCCCGGTGATGAGGGCGACCTTTCCGTTTAGTCTCATCGAATTAGTTGATGGCATTAAATATACCCAATAATTCGATATTTTTGGAAAATCCCAACTACACAGCTATGAATCGCTATTTGTTTGCCATCGCCATTTTATTCGCGTATACCGTCGATGCCTATCCACAAGGTAATAAGCACTCCGTGCTCACTCCCGGCACGCCCGAGTCGGGCGGATTTTCCGCCGCGCGTCTGGCCAGGCTGGATTCGGGGATGAGCAGTTGGGTACGGAACAAATGGGTCAACGGATCGGTGGCCTTCGTCGCGCGACACGGAAAGATCGTCTATTACAAAGCATATGGCTACAATGATCCGGGCACGAAGGCGCCGCTTCGTAAAGACGGAATCTTCCGGATTGCTTCACAAACCAAGGCTGTTACATCGGTGGCCGTGATGATGTTGTGGGAAGAGGGAAAATTCTCGCTGGACGATCCGGTATCGATGTACATCCCATCGTTTGCACATCAGGGCGTGCTAGCCACGTTTAACCCCAAGGACACCACCTACACGACGGTTCCGGCGAAACGTCCGGTTACCATCCGCGACCTGATCACGCATACCTCGGGTATCGGGTACCCCGCCATCGGCACTCCGGAGGCGAATGCGATCTATGCAAAAGATGCGCTGACAGGCGGCGTCGGCGTCAAAGGCCAGACGCTTGCGGATGCGATGGACCGGCTGGGCCGGCTGCCGCTGTTCTTTCAGCCCGGTGAAAAATGGATGTACGGCCTGGGGCACGATGTGCTGGGGTACCTGGTCCAGGTCTGGTCGGGGATGACCCTGGAAGAGTTCTTTACCCGGCGGATCTTCCGGCCGCTAGGCATGAACGACACGTATTTCAATTTGCCCGCGTCAAAAGGATCGAGGCTTGTCAATTTCTTCCTGGAGGATTCTTCGGGAATACATAAGCAGGATAAGGTTTTCGGTGGGTTCCTCGATATGAACTACCCGTTGCAGAAGACCGATTATTTTTCCGGCGGCGGCGGCCTTTCTTCGACGATATCCGATTATGCCATCCTGTTACAGATGCTTCTCAACGGCGGTGAGTACAATGGGGTGCGGTTGCTTTCCCGCAATACCGTCAGGATGATGACGATGAATCAGATCGGAGATCTGTCGGTAAACATCGGCGAGGGGATGGGTGACAACAAGTGGGGTCTGGGTTTTTCCATCGAAACAGAAAGAGGGAGCCGGGCGACACCCAGTCAGGCAGGAAGTTATGGTTGGGGCGGCGTATTTTCGACCGGGTATTGGGTGGACCCGAAAGAGGACATGATCGTACTGATCTACCGGCAAATGTGGGGACCGCATGTCAACGAAACCAACAAGCAGTTCAAACCGCTCGTGTACCAGGCGATCAACGATTAGTGGGATAGGTGGTCGAGGTGATATTTTTCTCTCAGCGCCGATTTCAAAAACTTCCCGACCGATGTTTTCGGAATGGCCTCGACAAAGTCATAACCATCGGGGATCCAGAATTTAGCAAACTGGCCGGATAGAAACTCCCGGAGCTCTGCGGGCGTAGCCGTTTTTCCCTCCTTCAGCACGACATAGGCAAACGGTCGCTCCCACCATTTTGGATCGGGGACGGCGATGACGGCGGCTTCGTGTATGCAGGGATGCGCCATGAGCGCATTTTCCAGCGCAATGGAGCTGATCCATTCGCCGCCCGATTTGATCACGTCTTTGCTTCGGTCTTTAATCTCGATATATCCGTCTTCGCTGATGGTTACGATGTCCCCGGTTCTTAACCAACCGTCGGCGGTAAATTTTCCATGCTGTTCGGTATCCCTGTAGTAGCCAGCCGCCACCCAGGGACCACGCACTTCCAGTTCTCCCATACTCTGCCCATCCCATGGGATCAACCCCATTTCATTCCTGCCGCGGATCTCGACAAAGGGGAGGGGGAGACCTTGTTTGACAGCATGGGCGTATCGTTCTTCTCCCGGCGCGTCGTCTAACCGGCTGGTCAGAACCGCCGTGCTTCCGCCGGGAGAGAGCTCGGTCATGCCCCAGGAATGGAGAACATGTATCCCATATCGCTCTTCAAAGGACTGAACCAAAAAGCGGGGAACGGCCGAGCCGCCGACCAGTATGGTGCGTAAATACAGCCGGTATTTCCGCGGGTCGGTGTCGAGTTTGTTGAGGATGCCGAGCATCACCGTCGGTACACCAGCCGTCATCGTCACTTTTTCCCTGTCGAAGAGCTCGAGCAGGCTGTCGGCGTCAAGGTAAGGACCCGGAAAGACCTGTGTGGCTCCCGTGAACGTGCAACAAAACGGCAGGCCCCATGCGCTGGCATGGAACATGGGAACGACGGGCAGCAATACATCCCGTTCGGTAATGCCCAGTCCGGCGCAACTGACCATGAACGACATGGAATGCAGAACCGTTGAGCGATGGGAGTATAAAATACCTTTTGGCTTTCCGGTAGTACCGGAAGTATAGCACATAAACGCGGCGGTATATTCGTCGCCTTCGAACGGCTGGAACAATGATTCGTCTCCGCCGGCCACGACATTCTCGTAATCCAGGTATTCTTCCGGCGGTGGCGCTTCGGACTGCCGGATGACGACGATGTGTTTGACGTCCACGGCCGGCTTGAATTTATCCAACAACGGCAACAGTACCTGGTCGACAATGATGACCTTGTCACCGGCGTGGTTGACGATATAACCCAGGTCATCGGGACTGAGGCGCAGGTTGAGCGGATGTACCACCGCTCCCATGCAAGGCACCGCAAAATAAGCCTCCAGGTGCTGGTAGTGGTTCCAGCAAAGAGTGGCCACCCGGTCCCCCGGCAACACGCCGAGCCTTCGAAGCGCCACGGCAAGCCGCTTTGCCCTTAAGGCAAAATCACGATACGTATAACGGTGGATGCTTCGGTCAGGGAGGCGGGTGACGATCTCCTTTCTGCCAAACAGGGCCTCCGCCCTGCGCAGGATGGTCGGGAGCGTGAGCTGATATTCCATCATGAGGCCTCTCATCTATGGGAAAGTAATAAAAAAGTGCTTACCCGGGAAAATTTCTTTATTTAGCATTATGAAGAAAATGCTCTTTTTCTTTGCCGTCTTGCCTGTTGCATGTGTCCTCCATGCACAATCAAAAGTATTTAAGGAGGTCGGCGAAGATATATCGACGCAGATCAAGGCCATCAGCCAGGATAACGCGATGGTCGGTTATCTGGCATTTACGCGTTTGGAAAGAGCCGATGCGGACTCCTTCAACTATCGCGTGACCATTATGGACGAGAACCTGAATGATATCGGGACCGTTAATTTCCGCCAGCAGAACCTGGAGCTCCAGGTCGTCTCTTTCGAACAGAACGTCCTTTGTCTCGGGTATACTCAAACAAATGCAGGGAACACCAATCATATCCTGGTGCAGTTCATCGACCTCAACGGTAAGATGATCAACACATACTACCGCGAAGTCAGATTAACGATGCCTTCCGCTTATGTCAGGGGGCGGCCTTTACCGGCAAACCTGATGGGATTCCTGAAATTCGGGATGCAGATCAGGAATATCCCGAACGGGGGTTTCGGATTGTTTTATGGCGATGAGATAAAGCAGTACCTGCTACGATTCAATATAAAGGGAGAACTCACCCATGATCAGGAGGTTACTGCCTTTGGGCAGCGCTATTACCTCCGGGCAACGGCGGCGTACCTGTACCTGCTGATCAAAACCGATGTCCACGTCCCGGAAGGCGGATACAGACTCTATGTTTACTCTGCGAAGGATTTGAATAATGAGAATAATTTCGACCTCCGGGATGCCGCCGGCGACTGGTTAAAGGTGTTGTCGTTTGAAAACGATCCCGCCACAGGGGATGCCTTTATAGCCGGCTGTATCATCAATCCGAAGCGGGAGCTGCATTTCGTTACAGCAGACGATTATTCCTACATCCCTTACCTGGGGCTGTTCACATTGGACCTGGGAGGCCCGGACAAGGATATGAAGGCGAATTGCAGCTATTGGTCGGATAAGAAATTTCCCGGCATTTCCGACGACGGATGGTTCACCGCAAAAGAATTCTATGTCCGCTATACCGCGGCCGTCCGGGACTTTAGCGGCAACACGATATTTGCCGGAACGGCCCTGACAGAAAAGCAGACAGGCAAAGATAAATACAAGCTATCTGACGGGGTATTTGTCCGGCAGGAGCCGTCCGGGAACGTAGTGCTGGACAATAGTGTTCCATGCGATGAAACGAAACTGTTCGGACCTACCGGCGCCCTCTACGAATTGGACAAAAAGAATTTCTACCCCGTAACGAACCCCGACACGAGGACCAACTACATGATCATCGACGACGAGCAGAACATCTATGTATATAACATCAACGCGAGAAGGGTTATGCGGAGGATCCAGCACAAGGATGGCAATATAAAGATCGACCTCTTCCCCGCGAAGGAAGGGCATGTTATGGTCGCGGAATATAACAGGAAGGAAAAATATACCCGGTTCTCGATCGAGGCGCTTTGAGCCGCTCGCGCGAACGGCCTATGGTTTTATCCCGAAGAACTCGTAGAAGTAAGAAGCCGGCTGAAGGTTCAACCATTCCTTCCGGTTCTTATTCAGATCCTCATAGGTCAGCGACCGGATGCGATCCGTTGAAAGGTCGAGCGGCCGCTGATTCATTTTCCGGACGACGACGCCAAGACCGAAGTCGGTGTCAAGGACAAAACTGGTCAGGTCGGCGCGCCGGCTGCGGAGATGCACGATCGCTTTCCAAACGTCTCCGTTCCACTGGTAGGAGTAGTTGTTGGATTTCCATTCTTCAAAGGTGGAGGCTGCCTGTTTCGTCGCGGGGTTACAGTCATGCAGGATGATCACGACGTCGTCGGAGGCAACGTTCAGGGTATTTTCGACATCCCGCAAGGCAAATTCATATTGGTGCATCCCGTCGACCAGCGCCAGTTGAACCTTGTGGTTGGCATAAAGCCCGGGCGCAGCCGAGGCAAAGAAATCATCGCTCGTGGTCTCGAAATATTTGTTGAAAAGGTTGGTCGGGTTGACAACGACTTTGCCCAGTTTACGCCAAGCATCGAATCTGAATTCCGGGTCCACAGCCACCTTGGAAGAGCTAGGCACCCGGAAGAATACGTGTCCGTTGAATACGCCGATCTCGAGATAGTTTTTTAGCTTTTTATTCTTTATAAGCGCCTTTATCACCGACAGCCGGGACAAATTATCCATGGGTTCCTTTTTATTCAGGCCGCAATTTATGGCTTTTATCCGACAGTTTTCCGCGGCGGCGGCATTCATCACTTCCGCTGGTCTTCATAGATGCCGATCATCAGGAGCCATGCTCCCGAAATAAGGAATGCGAACAAGACGATGATGGCGACCGCTGCGATGTAAAGCCCCGATTCGTATCCGAGGATAAGAAAAATTGCGCCGATGACTTCCGCGAGATAGCATATGGTGGCTCCTGCCAGCCGGGGTATGGTCAGTCCGATGGAACTCATGCCGGCTCTGATCGCAATGACATAGCCTCTGACGAAGACGACTGCAGCGATGAGCCAGAGAACAAGCCACTCCGTGCCAAGCGTTCCGGGATGTTGATTCCCGATAAGCGCAAGACCGCTCGCCATGAAGATGGCGGTAAAGCCGCTGAGCATATTGATCGCCCTGTTCTTGTGCGTGGTGTTTTGGATAATGATCTCGTGTTTGATCGACATCGCGACAAAGATCAGCCCGGCGAGCGCCGCCGCGCCGCCCCCTACCATCACAAAAAAGTTACTCCACTGCTCCGGCATAAGGATAGCTATTTGCTGGTAACCAGGTTGCGAAAGAGTTCGTCCAGATTCCCGAATCCGGCGATGGTGCCTTCTTTGAAGCCAAGCGTGGCCATCATCTCAAGGACGGCGAGGTCTTCGAATCTTTTTTCTATGTAAACCGTTGTTATTCCGTTCCCTTGTTTGAAGGTATTTTTTACAAGGGAAAAGGCATTTGTCCTGGGGTTGCCGTTCTCGTCCGCGAAGGTGTTTCTCGTGGAAAAGCTGGTCTTGGGGCGGATCTCGAGATATTCGACCATGGAATATTGGTGAGCCGTCTCGGGGGACATTCCGGGAGCCACCATGGCGTATAACCAGCGGCCTCCTACGCGAAAGTCCATTTCTTTTGTATACAGCGTGTATGGTTTTGGAGCCTGCCACTTGTCAAGGAATTCTGCTTTTGTGAACGCATCCCAGACGAGGTCCTGGTCGGCGGCGAATTCGCGGGTGATGTAGATCGTTTTTGCGGCCTTGTCCACGGTGAAATCAAACAGCAGGTTCATTTTCCTTTATTTTTTAGGGTGAATAATAGTTGATCGAGGTTCTGGAACCGCTCTTCCATGATCTTCCGGAACTGGTCAAGCCAGGTATCGATCTCCTTCATTTTATCGATTTTCAATTCATAGAAAATTTCCCGGCCGTCTTGTTTTTTGGCCAAAAGGTCGCATTCGGACAGGACGCGCAGGTGTTTGGATATGGACTGCCGGGTGATGTCGAAGTGCTCCGCGATGGCGTTTGGGGTCATTGCCTGGACGGCGATCAGGACGAGGATGGCCCGCCGGGTGGGATCTGCTATAGCCTGAAAGATGTCGCGTCTCATAATCGTCGATTAAGAAGCCGATCAGTTGCAAATATACGCAGCCGATCGGTTTCCCAAAATTATTTTTCCTGCCGCTTCTTGTTTTTGTACGGAAAACCGGTCCCCGGTTGTCTCAGTATAAAATTGTTTATGAAAATGACTAATCTTCTTGGCCAAATTCTTTTGGTTGGGGCTATCCTGTCCAGCCAGGCCGGATATGCCCAGACAATTACAGGCAAGACAGCCGGGCTCGAGAATACGGCAAACGGAAAAATTATCAAGGCATGGTATACCGCCTGGCTGACAAGGGACTGGAATTTGATGACACAAATTCTTGCCGACGGATTTACTTTCACCAGCCCGCTCGACGATCATATCAAAATAAATGCCGTTAAGGAAAGGTGCTGGCCCAACGCGGGCAAGATCAGATCGGCTGACGTCCAGCAATTGATCATGGACAGGGATGCCGTCTTTATAATCAGTAATGGTTACAATACAGATGGAAAATTATTCCGGAACTGCGATTATTTTACGATAAAAGATGGGAAGATCAGCACGTACGAGTGTTTTTTCGGACCGGGGATCAATTATCCGACTTCGGGGAAGTAATGGTCGGAATTTAAACGCCCCTCAGCAAAGCCGAGGGGCGTTGTGCCCAGAACAGGAATCGAACCTGCACACCCTTGCGAGTACCAGATTTTGAGTCTGACGCGTCTACCAGTTCCGCCATCTGGGCGATTCCGAATTCCGCCTTCGTCCGCCGGACGGTGAGGCCCGCGGCGCCGCGAAAATCGGGACGCAATATTACGAAATCGGCGGTGCCCGGCCAAAAGGAATAAAAAAACTATCTTTAGCCCGCCCTGAAAGGCGATGCTAAATGAGCTCCGGATGATAACGATTGGCTTATTGCGTGAAGGCAAGGTACCCGCAGATAATCGTGTGGCCTTAACGCCCGCACAATGTAAATGGATCCTTAAGAACGTACCCGATATCCGGGTGCAGGTACAATCCTCACCTGACCGGTGTTATACGGACAAGGAGTATCGCTCCGCCGGCGTGGAAGTGCGGGATGAGCTGAGAGATTGCGATATCCTTTTTGGCATAAAGGAAGTGCCGGTCAGCGACCTGCTCCCCGGTAAAACCTACCTCTTCTTTTCCCATACGAAGAAAAAGCAGCCCTACAATCAATCGATGTTCAGGGCCATCCTCGACAAGCGGATCACGCTGATCGATTACGAATGCCTGGAGCACGACGACGGGCAGCGTATTCTGGGATTCGGCTTCTTCGCGGGCGTCGTGGGGGCGCATAACGGCATTATGGCTTACGGGCGGCGCACCGGGCGGTACCAGCTCGAGCGGGTGTACCGGCAACAAAGCTTCCGCGAGCTGATCCATACGTACTTCGGTCTAAAGTTGCCGGAGATCAAGGTTGTCGTGACCGGCAGCGGCCGGGTGGCGCATGGCGCGCTGGAAGTCATGAACCTGCTGGAGATCGTGGAAGTCGAACCCGACGAATTCCTGGAGCGGAGCTTTCACTATCCGGTTTTTACCCAGCTGAAAGGAGCGGCGCTCTATACCCATTCGCGCACCGGAGAATACCACCGGGACGAGTTCCATCGGAATCCGCAGGAGTACCGGTGCAAGTTCCTGCCTTACGCCGCAACGGCCGACATTCTTATCAATGGCGTTTATTGGGACCGGAATATGCCGCGGCTCTTCGAGTGGGCGGATCTGGCTGCCGATACCTTTCGTATCCGGACGATAGCCGATATTACCGATGACCGGAATGGTTCCGTACCCTGTAACCTGGGAGATTCCACTATGGAGGACCCGGTCTATGGCGTGGACCGCGAATCCGGTCATCGAACGGCGCCCTATCTTCCGGGCTCCGTGGATGTGATGGCTGTCGGTAATCTTCCCAATGAGTTGCCGCGGGATGCGTCCCGGTATTTCGGCGAGCAACTGATCAAACATGTCCTTACCGATCTGCTTCAGGGGGGATCGAAGATCCTCGAGCGCGCTACGATGGTACGTGGGGGGGAACTTACCCCGCCGTATCAGTACCTGGGGGCGTATGCGAGAGGGGAATAATTTACCCGGACGGCGAATGGAGGTTGAGATAATAGTCTTTCATCAACCCGATAAAATCTTCCGTATAGGCGCCGGCCCCATCCTGGATGGTCAGTTCAAACGTGGGAGCAAACCTGTCCGGCAGCCGGGAAAAATAGAGCACGCTTCGGAAGAAGTCATGCCGGGGCGTTTGCCTGACCAGGAGCTTTTCTTTTAGCGCGAACCCGTGGATTGCGGCCCGCTCCTCGAACCACGCCGTGCGGTGATAGGGGAGGAGGACGCCAAACGATCCCCCCGGAGCGAGGTTGGCATCGATGGCCTGCAGCAACTCGGCCAACGTCAATTGCCTGCCGTGACGCGCGAGATTGGCCCGCTCCGTGGTGGCGGGCAAATCGTTCTCGTAAAACGGCGGATTGCTGATGATGAAGTCGAATTTTTCAGGAAAGGAAAAGGACCGGACATCCCCGGGATAAACCTTTAGGTCCTGCCGCCAGGGACTATTTCCGATATTGTCTTTTAACTGGTGATAGGCGGCAAGATCGATCTCGATCCCCCGGATCTCGCCTTTGTGTTTCTGGGCCAGCATCAACATCAACAGCCCGGTGCCGCTTCCGATATCCAGGATCCTTGCGTAGGCCGGCGTCTTGTCGGCAAACCAGGCGCCAAGGATGCAGGCATCGGTGCAGACTTTCATCGCGCACTGGTCCTGGTGGATGGTAAATTGTTTGAATCGAAAATAACCGTTGCGCATGGGATCAGCTTTCGCTCTCAAGGGACGGGCCTCCGACGGCTACCATTCGGCCCGCGCACTGGCGCCGACCGACAGGGGCGCGAAATCGCCGGCAAGATATTTAAAGTGACCGGTAATCGCAATCATGGCAGCATTGTCGGTACAATATTCGAAGGGCGGGATAAACGTATTCCATTCTTCTTTCTCCCCCAGTTCGCGGAAGGCAGCGCGCAGGCCGCTGTTGGCGGATACGCCGCCGGCAATGCAACAATCTTTTACACCGGTCTCGCGGGCTGCCTTTTTTAATTTATTCAAGAGAATGGAGATGATGCGGGCCTGGATGGAGGCGCAGATATCCGCCAGGTTCGCCGTTATGAATCCGGGCTCCTTCGCGGTCTGATCCTGAAGGAAGTACAGAATGGACGTTTTAAGGCCGCTAAAACTAAAGTTGAGACCCGCGATCTGGGGTTCGGGAAAGGCGAATCGGGCCGGATTGCCATCGCGGGCGTATTTGTCGATGAGCGGGCCGCCCGGGTAAGGAAGGCCAAGCAATTTGGCGGACTTGTCAAACGCCTCGCCGGCCGCATCGTCGAGCGTTTCACCGATCACTTCCATGTCGAGCGGGGAATGGCAAAGTACGATCTGGGTGTGGCCGCCGCTGACGGTGAGACACAGAAAAGGGAAAGAAGGTTTAGACGCAGCGATCAGGTTGGCCAGCACATGGGCCTGCATATGATGGACCGCCAGGAGGGGAATATCGAGAGCGAGGGCCAGCGATTTGGCGAATTCCGAACCGACGAGCAATGATCCGATCAACCCCGGAGATTGGGTGAAAGCGATGGCGGAAAGGTCCTTGATCCCGCAGCCGGCCTTCTTCAATGCGGCGTCGACGACGGGGACGATGTGTTGGATATGCGCCCGGCTGGCAAGTTCCGGTACGACGCCGCCGTATTGCTCATGGATCGTTTGCCCCGCAATAATGTTGGAAAGCATAAATCCGTCCCGGGTGACGGCGCAGCCGGTTTCGTCGCAGGACGATTCGATGGCCAGGATCGTGATTGGAGGCGTAATCATCGCGCGCGAAACTACGTCATTTCGACCGGATGGCGACGACAGGATCCATGCGGGCGGCGATGAAGGCCGGTATGATACCCGCCAGGACCCCCGTAAAAAGGCAGATAAAGACCGCGAGCACAATGATGTTGACCGGAATGAAGACGCGGAAATCCAGCATGGCGGAGAATACAAGGGTCAACACGAAAACGGCTGCCATACCGATGAGCCCGCCGATAATGCAAAGAAAGGCGGACTCCAGCAGGAACTCCATCATGATCGATCCGCGTTTTGCGCCGATGGCTTTCTTCAGCCCGATCTGGGAGGTCCGTTCACGTACGGTGACAAACATGATGTTGGCAACGCCAAACATCCCGACGAGAAGCGAGAGGGCGGCGATGGCCCAGCCGCCGATGTTCATCCCGGTGAAAATGGGCTGGAGGAATTTACTGAGGTTGTCGATATTGTTGACGGCGAAATTGTCATCCTGCGTCGGGCTGAGCTTTCGGATAGACCGCATCGCACCGCGGATCTCTTCCGTCAGGGCGGCAGACGTTATAATGGAGTCGCCCTGTGCGAGGATCTTCGGATTGCTGTATTCCTCGCGAAAGATCTGCCGCATAAAATTGTACGTCAGCAGAATGCAGTTGTCGAAATCCCAGCCGTTGATCAGGCTTTGACCCTGCTTCTCGATGACGCCGATGACAATAGCCAGCTTGCCATCCTTGAGCTTGACCGATTTGCCCACCGCCCGATAAGGCACGGTGAACAACCGCTGTGCGATCCGGTAACCCAGAACGATATACGGTGTGCCCCGGTCAAAATCCGCCTGTTGAAAATAACGGCCGGCGCCGACGGTCACCTGTTCAATTTTGTCAAAGTCTTCGGTATTCCCATAGTAATTCACGCCCGACAGGGAATTGTCGCCGTAGTCTACGTTGCCCTGGTTATCGATCTCGAAATCAACGTGCACGGCGTCCGGCACTTTCAAGCGCAACAGCTTTGCCTCCTCGAATTTTGGTACAGGCCGCTTGATATATTTCCACCAGGGGAAGTCGGGGCCGCCTGAGTATTGCCATTTGTCGATATAGATCGTTTTTACGCCAAAGGATTTCAGGTCGTTGTTGACGGCCGCTTGCATGCTGCTGATCGTCGACAGCACGCTGATGATGCAAAAGATGCCGAACGTTATTCCAAGCAATGAGAGAAAGGTCCGCAGCTTGTTGCTGCGGAATTCCTGAAGTGCCATTTTAAAACTGGTCCATACTATTTCCAGGTGGCGGAACATGACCCGAAAGTACTAAATTGTGGCATGTTCACGATCGAAAACCAGGAAATAAGAGCTACCATTCATCCAAAAGGCGCCGAACTGCAAAGTCTGTTTCACAAATATCATGATCTGGAGTATATGTGGGGCGGAGATCCCGCCTTCTGGGGCAAGCACTCGCCGCTCCTGTTTCCCATTGTGGGGACCCTGAAAGGCAACACCTACTATTACGGCGGGAAGGCCTACTCACTGCCTCGTCATGGCTTTGCCCGGGACCGGGAATTCGCGGTGGAATCGCAGCGGGCGGACACCATTACGTTCCAGTTGGAAAGCGACGAAAAAACGCTTTCCGTATTTCCCTTCCCGTTTGAACTTCGGGTGGGGTACCGGCTGGTATCCAACAAACTTTCGGTTACCTACCAGGTAAGGAATCCCGCGGAGACACCCCTTTATTTTTCGGTGGGCGGCCATCCGGCATTCCGGGTTCCCCTCATCCCGGGCACGGATTATTCGGATTATTACCTCGAGTTTGACGGGATCGAGGACACACCGCGTTGGCCGATCTCGAAGGACGGGTTGATCGAGAAGAAACCGCAGCCGTTGTTAGAAGATACCGCCGTACTTCCGCTTCGGAAGGAATTGTTCGCAAAAGATGCGCTCGTCCTGAAGAACCCGATCTCAAACGGAGCTACACTTCGTTCGAGCCACACAGACCGTAGCCTGCGGATGGACTTTCCATACTTCCCCTTTCTCGGGCTCTGGGCGGCCCCAAATGCGGACTTCATTTGTATTGAGCCCTGGTGCGGGATTGCCGACCCGGTGGACAGTGATCAGCAATTGGAAAATAAGGAGGGGATCAACGAATTGGCCGGGGGCGGAATCTTTCACCGGAACTGGACGGTGAGCCTGTACTGAGGACCCTGAGGACCCTCTCGGCGTGGACGGCGGCCCATATTAGAATTCAAACTCCCTGACCGTCTGGTCGCGCAATACCTCGTGGATACAATGCCGGTGATTTTGTTCGGAGCCCTGGACGACCCATTCGCCGGTCAGCATATTTTCCGACGATTTTCGCTGACTGCTTCGCCGGAATTTCAGGTGGTGGCATTTGAAGAGGTCTTCGTAGCGATGTAGCGGCTCGTTATCAAAAAGACATACGATCTTATAAACCCGGACCTGGTTGGTCCGGTCGATCCAGCCTTCCAGCAGCATAAAAACAAACAATACCAGCATAACCAGCCCTGTTGCCAGGATGGCAATCATCAGGTAACCCGCACCGATGGCTATGCCAAGACCTGCCGTGACCCATATCATGGCGGCCGTCGTAATGCCGCTTACCTTGCTGCCGGAGTTGTCGCCCTTGAAAATAACACCGGCGCCGACAAAGCCGATCCCCGTGACGATGTTGGAGGCGATCCGGTCGGGGTTGCCGGCTCCGGGCGCCGCTCCAGCGCCGATGATCTCGGAAAAAATGGTAAAGATCGTCGAACCCAGACAGATGAGGGTAAGTGTCCGGAATCCGGCGGACTTACTGCGATATTCCCGTTCCGCCCCTATCACTCCGCCGATGAGAACGGCCAGGGCCAGTTTGACGACGATATCCGATGGCAATACAAGATTCATGGCGATCAACTTTTATTCGCGGGCTGATTGAAGAAACCCGCTTTATAGTCTGAAAAGTAGGCGTTATAGTCCTTCTTTACCTGCGCAGCATATGCAGACGCATAGTCGGTCAGCCCCTGCTGCCAGTGCGTATCCGCGCCAAACGCGATCAGTTCATCCGGGAGGGCGGCGCCCTGCCGGCCCGCGCTACGCAGGACAGCGCTGGCGGCCAGAAAGGCCATGTCCCCGACCACACAGGCGATATCTTTATACCGGTCACGGATCACGAGGAAGTCGATTTTGTCAGCGGCAGGCTGCATTTCTTTTATGACATACGAGTCGCCGTTAAATTGAGTGGCGCTGAGCAATGCCGGGTTGACATTCTGCATCCGATGCTGGATAGATATGACACGCTCCGCTTCCGACGCCCACGCCGGCTGCGGGGTGGTTACCCAGGGCTGCAATGCGGACGGGGGCGCCTCTTTCATGTCGAGTAACAGGTGTTTTTTCGGGTCTTTGGTATTCCGCAGCAAAAAAACATATCGTTTTACTCCAAGGCTACCCGTACCGGCAACGCGGAACGCGGCATCGATGACCTGGTATCTTCCCTGCAGCAGCGCATACCGGTGCAATAGGTCCCCCAGGTGGGTGATCAGTTCCTTGCGGAGCGATTTTTCGAGCGGAAAAAACCGAACGTGGTCGATCCGGAACCGCAGATAGCCGCTCTTTCCTTCGACCGTGTGGCTTCGGACCAGCTCTTTTTGTTTGCGCTCGCAGATCTTTTCGAGGAAAATACGAATGATCCCGTTGGCCGTCTCGTGCTCGAGATATCTGGCCTTGCCTTTTGCGAGGGTCTCGGAGTATACCCGGAGAAAGAGCTGAACGGTTTGGTTGGCATCTTTTTTACGGATACCCAGGGAATCGAAGCCGGTGAAAATGCTGGTCAGCATCCGTGCCACTTCCCACGTGGCAGGCGCCAGAATGCCCTCGTCGAAGTCATTCAGGTCAAAATAGACCAGCCTGTTCTCCCCCTTGAAACTGCCGAAATTCTCCAGGTGCAGGTCGCCGCAAATCCAACTCAGCGGGTAGCCGGGGAGCGCATTGCTGGCGTAGAGATCCTCATAAAAAAGGTGACAGGTGCCCCGGAAAAACCGGAAGGGATTTTCCGCCATCGACTGATATTTAAGCGCGGTATAGGCTGGTAAACGGGTTTTGTTAAATTCCTTGATTCGTTCGGCGACGCTCGACACAGACTTTCTTTTTTAGAAAGGTAATCAATATCTTGCAGATTATGCTTCCATTGTTAACGCTTCGATCGACCCTGGTCGGGATATTCCTGACCTTCTGGATGACCGGATGCCGCCAGCCGGAGCCCGCAGAATATTTTGGATTTCAAAACCTGGTTGTCGGCCAGATAGTGGCTGGGAAAACGAATCTGTCGGCCATCGTCAAGCTATACAACCCGAATACGTTCAGGCTTGCACTCAAGCGTGCGGAAGCGGATATCACCGTAAATGGGCAGCACGCCGGTCATACATTACTCGACAGCACCATCGTTATTCCTCCCCGGGATACCTTCTATGTGCCGGTAACGCTGCAGCTCGACATGAAAGGCTTATTCAGCAATGCCCTCCAAATGCTTTTGGGAAAAAGGGAAGCAAACCTGGTGGTCGATGGCCGGGTCAAGGTTAGAAAGGGAATGTTCACATTCAACCGCTCGATTCATTACGAAGGCAAACAAGATTTGAGCAGCCTGATGCAATAACACCATGACGACGATCCGCAAGCAAAGCATCATTTCTTCCGGAGTTGTGTACCTTGGTTTTGGCCTTGGGGCAATTACCAATTTCATTTTCGCGCGCTTCCTGACACCCGACCAGTATGGATTGATCAACGGGATGTTCATGGCGATCGGTAATATTCTCTATTCGCTCGCGTGCCTGGGTATGCCGGCGGTCGTCTCGAAGTTCTATCCCTACTATCGCGGCAACCTGCCGGCCCGAAAGAACGACCTGATGAGCTGGGCCTTGTTGGTCACGCTCGGCTCTTTTGCGCTGGTAACGATTGCCGGCGTGGCCTTTCGCGGACAGGTGGTCCATTATTATCAGGCGAAATCTCCCGCTTTTGTAACCTACTATTATTGGCTATTTCCGTTTGCATTTGGGTTGACAATTTACACGCTGCTGGAATACTACGCATGGCAGTTAAAAAAGCCGGTGCTCACGAATTACCTCCGGGAAATTCAGTTCCGGTTGACGATGTTGGTGCTGCTTGTCCTGTATCTCCTGGGGGTCATACATGATTTTGGGACCCTTATAAAACTTTATGCGTTTGATTATGTATTGATCAGTATCATACTGCTCATTTATCTGATGAGATCGGGGGATCTGCATCTGGTGTTCGAGCCCAGTGTCGTGACCCGAAAGTTCTTTAAGAAGATGCGGGCGCTGGCGCTTCTGGCCTGGAGCGGGGGGGTCGTATACAATCTGTCGTTCTTTTTTGCGCAGATCGTTATCGCAGCAGTCGTGCCCGGCGGCCTTACTTCTGTAGGGCTTTTTACACTCCCGCAGCTGGCGGGCAGCATTATCCAGGCCCCGCAGCGGGGATTGGCCGCCGCTTCCATCGGGCCGTTGTCACAGGCGTGGAGGGAGAAGGACCATGGCCGGATCGCCCGTATCTATCAGCGGTCGTCGATCTCCCTCCTGATCTTTTCGGTAGGGATGTTCGGGCTGATGCTGATCAATTACCGCGACGGCATAATTACGTTTGGCTTCCCGCGGGCATTTCTGAATGCCAGGCCGGTCTTTATTTTTATCGGTCTGGCACGGGTAGTGGACCTGGGGACCGGCGTAACGGCGCAGATCATGTCCACTTCGACGCGCTGGCGTTTCGATTTTCTTTCGGGTTTGATCCTCGTATCGCTGACGCTGCCGCTGAACTATTTTCTGGCGAAGCGGATCGGGATCATCGGCCCAGCCGTGGCGGACCTTTTTACGTTCACCGTTTACAACGGGATCCGATGGATCTATCTATACCGCAATTTCCGGTTTCAGCCCTTTACAAGGCACACCGCGTACACGCTCCTGCTTGGCGGCGTGGCGTACCTCGGATGTGAGTTCCTATTTGGCGGCCGCTATGGGTTGTTGTGGCTATTTGTGCGTAGCATCAGCTTTTTGCTGATCTATGGCGGCGGGGTGCTTGTCTTGAATTTATCGGAGGACATAGGACCCGTATGGAATACGATCAGGAAGAGAATAAAGGGCGTTTTTTCATAACTTTGCGGCCCGATGGCAAACAAGTATAGTACAGAGATCGGAAAGCGGAAGACCTTTGCGATCATTTCCCACCCTGACGCGGGTAAGACTACCCTGACCGAAAAATTCCTGTTGTTCGGCGGTGCAATCCAGACAGCCGGCGCTGTAAAGAGCAATAAGATAAAGAAGCACGCGACGAGCGACTTCATGGAGATTGAACGTCAGCGTGGGATATCGGTCGCGACCTCCGTTATGAGCTTCGAGTACAGGGGCATGCTGATCAACCTGCTGGATACGCCAGGTCACAAAGATTTTGCGGAAGACACCTACCGGACACTGACAGCCGTGGACAGTGTCATCCTGGTCATCGACAGCGTGAACGGAGTAGAGTCACAGACCCGCCGGCTGATGGAAGTTTGCCGGATGCGGGACACGCCGGTGATCGTCTTTATCAACAAATTAGACCGCGATGGGAAGAATCGTTTCGACCTGCTGGAGGAGATCGAAAAAGAACTGGCGATCCAACTGCATCCGATGACCTGGCCGATCAACAGCGGGAAGGATTTCAAAGGAGTATATAACCTGTACGACAAGAACCTGATCCTCTTTACCGCCAACACCAAAGCCACCGATGAAGACGAAGATACCGTCCGGATCGACCAGCTGGAAAATCCGTTGCTGGATGAGCGGCTGGGAGAAAAAGATGCGGCGGTGTTGCGGGAGGATGTGGAACTGGTCGATGGGGTACACGGACAACTGGATGTGACCGATTACCTGGCAGGAAAGGTTGCGCCCGTCTTTTTTGGCAGCGCAATCAACAACTTCGGGGTCCGGGAAATGCTGGACACCTTTATTCGGATCGCGCCGGGACCGCGGGGACGGGAAACTTCGACCCGGCATCTGGACGCCGAAGAAGACAAATTCAGCGGATTTGTGTTTAAGATCCATGCTAACCTGGACCCCAAACACCGGGACCGGATTGCGTTCCTGCGGGTTTGTAGCGGGAAATTCGAACGCAATAAATATTTTCATCATGTCCGGCTTGAAAAGGAAGTACGGTTTAGCAATCCATATACCTTCCTTGCCCGGGATAAGGATGTGATCGAATCTGCTTTTCCCGGTGATGTGGTCGGCCTTTTCGACACGGGCAACTTCAAGATCGGGGATACGCTGACGGAAGGAGAGGACTTTTATTTTACCGGGATACCGTCTTTTTCTCCCGAAATTTTTAAGGAAGTTGTTAATAAAGACCCTATGAAAACCAAACAACTGGAAAAAGGATTGCTGCAGCTGACCGACGAAGGGGTTGCGCAGCTCTTCACCCAGTTCGGGGGCAATAAAAAGATCATCGGCTGCGTAGGGGAGCTGCAGTTCGAAGTGATCCAGTACCGGTTGCTGCATGAGTACGGGGCGTCGGTGCAGTTCAATGCGCTGCCGTTTTATAAAGCTTGCTGGATAACGAGCAGGGACCCGCGGAAGTTGGAAGAGTTTACCCGGTTCAAGCATGCCAATATAGCGGCAGACAAAGACGGTCTGCTGGTCTATCTGGCGCAGAGCGAATGGTTCCTCAATACCGAGCGGACCAACAATCCGGAGATCGAGTTCCATTTCACGTCGGAGATCCATAAATAGGGGGACAACCTAAAATGACCGATCGAGACCGGTGTAATTGTGCGGGGTGATCGCCTTTAGTTCCTTTTTTACGGTGGCGGCAACTTTCAGGCCGTCAATAAATCGATGGATCGTTTGCCGGCTGATAGCCTGCTTACCGCGGGTGAGCTCCTTAAGCGCCTCGAAGGGTTTGGGATAGTTCTCCCGCCGCAGGACAGTCTGAATGGCTTCCGCGACCACGGCCCAGTTGTTTTCGAGGTCCTCGCTCAGTTTTTCCGGGTTTAGCACCAATTTTTCGATCCCTTTTTCGATTGACTTCAGGGCCAGGATGGTATGGGCGACCGGGACACCGATATTGCGCAACACCGTTGAGTCCGTGAGATCGCGTTGCAGGCGGGAGACCGGGAGTTTGGCGGAAAAATGGCCCAGTAATGCGTTTGCAATCCCCAGGTTGCCTTCCGCATTCTCAAAATCGATGGGATTGACCTTATGAGGCATCGCGGAGGAGCCGATCTCGCCTTTTTTTGTCTTTTGCGAAAAATAGTCGAAGGATACATAGGTCCAGACGTCCCGGCAAAAATCGACCAGGATGGTATTGATCCGGGCAATCGTGTCGAACTGTGCGGCGAGGTTGTCGTAGTGTTCGATCTGCGTGGTGTATTGCAGTCGCTGCAAGCCCAGTGTGCCTTCGACGAATTCATCGGCGAGTTCTGCCCAATCCAGGTCCGGGAATGCGACGTGATGGGCGTTGAAATTGCCGGTGGCGCCGCCGAACTTTGCCGAGAACGGGATTTGGATCAGCAGCTCGACCTGGTTGGCGAGCCGTTCCACATAAACCATCATCTCTTTTCCAAGGCGGGTGGGGCTGGCAGGCTGGCCATGGGTGCGGGCGAGCATCGGAATATCTTTCCAGTCACGGGCCAGGATCTCCAACTGTCGTTTGAGGTTCAGCAGGGTGGGGAGGTATTCCGTTTCCATCGAATGTTTCCAAAGCAGGGGGATCGCTGTATTATTGATGTCCTGGGAGGTCAACCCGAAATGGATCCATTCGCCGATGTCGGCTTGTTCGGGTGCCAGGCGTGATTTTAGAAAATATTCCACTGCTTTGACATCGTGATTCGTTTCCTTTTCCTTTTCTTTTATCCACTGCGCGTCTTCGAGGCTGAAATTTTCGGTGATGGCCTGCCATTGGCGCCGGCTCGCCGGGGGGAGTGAGAAGAACTTCTTCCTGGCAAGGAAGAGAAAATACTCCACTTCAACCAATACCCGATAACGGATCAGGGCATACTCGGAGAAATATTCATCCAGATGCTGCACCTGTGGATGGTACCGTCCGTCGATGGGGGAAATAGCCGTAAGGGAGTTCAATTCCATGCGTTTGGTTTAGTTAATTGGAAAATGACGCGGTTCCTTTAACTTTGCGGGCAAATTTAACGATAAGGAATTGGACCAAAAAATACGAGTAGGAGCTGTCAGCTATTTGAATACCAAACCGTTGCTATATGGGATCGAGCGGGCGCCGGTTTCCGGAAATATCCAGCTGGTCATTGACTATCCGGCCAGGATCGCATCGATGTTGTTGCGGGATGAGATCGATATGGGGCTGGTGCCGGTGGCAGTAATCCACCTGATGCGGGAATACTATATCAATGGTAAGTTTTGTATTGGCAGTAACGGCCCGGTGGCTTCGGTATGTTTGTTCAGCGAAGCGCCGATCGAAAGGGTTACACGGGTGCTGATGGATTATCAGAGCAAGACCTCGGTCCAGTTAGCAAAGATACTGCTCCGCGAATTCTGGAAGGTCAGTCCGGAAATAGTTGACGGCGGAAGGGATTTCAGGGATCATATCCGCGGTGCGACGGCGGGTGTCGTTATCGGCGACCGAGCCCTCGAGCAGCGGCGGATCTCGCCTTATATTTATGACCTGGGGGAGGCCTGGAAGGCGCTGACGGGTTTGCCGTTCGTCTTTGCTGCGTGGATCAGCAACAAACGGCTGGCCCCGGGATTCGTGGCTGACTTCGATGAGGCAAACCGGCAGGGGCTGCTGCATATCGGCGAAGTGGTGGCGGAGAATCCTTATCCCATATTCGATCTTCACGAATATTTTACCCGTCATCTCGACTATTTGCTGGATGAGCACAAGCGGCGGGGGCTGGAGAAATTCCTGGGTTATTTGCGCGAGCCAATGCCTGTCATTTAGGCGGTATTCTGCATCATCGGGAGGCGGTTTACAGATCGCTGATTAGCTGTATATTTGCGGGACTATTCTGAATATTACCGGATGAAAGTTGTCATTTTTGCAGGAGGGCTGGGCACACGGCTCACCGAGGAAACGGAGACCCGGCCGAAACCGATGGTTGAAATTGGCGGGAAGCCGATCCTTTGGCATATCATGAAGATTTACAGCTATTATGGCTTCAATGACTTCGTGATATGTCTCGGATACAAGGGTTATTTGATCAAGGAGTACTTCATGCACTATTTTCTGCACAATTCCGATATAACGATCGAACTGGGGACAAACAAGCTCGATGTGCACTATTCAAATACGGATCCTTTCAAAGTAACCCTGGTTGACACCGGGCTAAACACGAAGACGGCGGGGCGGCTCAAGCGGGTGCAACCGTATGTCGCGGAGGAGGACTTCATGCTGACCTACGGGGATGGCGTATCGAATGTCGATATGAAAGCGTTGGTTGATTTTCACCGTCGGCACGGGAAGATTGCCACGGTCACAGCGGTACAACCGGAAGCCCGGTTCGGCGGAATGGAATTAGGTGCGGACGGTTTGGTCCGACAGTTCAAGGAAAAGCCGAAAGGAGATGGCAAATGGGTCAATGGCGGTTTTTTCGTGCTCCGTCCTGAGGTTTTCCGGTATCTGGATGGCGACATGGACGGCATGATGTGGGAGGATTCTCCGATGGAGCGCCTTGCGCAAGACCGTGAATTGGTGGCTTACCAGCATCGTGGTTTTTGGAAACCTATGGATGCCATGCGCGATAAGCTGGAACTGGAGGCCTTATGGCAAAACAAGGAGGCGGCATGGAAGATCTGGTGACCATGGCCGAGTTGGAGGATCATTATCGGGGTAAGAAGGTTTTTCTCACCGGTCATACCGGGTTCAAGGGCGCATGGATGCTGGCTGCCCTGCATGTTGCCGGGTCCAAAATCAGGGGATATGCGCTGGAGCCGGATCAGAAAGGCGGGTTATTTGAATTGCTGGGCCCGCTGCCCGGCGTGGAGTCCAGGATTGCGGATATTCGTGACCGGGAGCGGCTCCGGGTGGAAATTGCGGATTTTCAGCCGGACTATATTTTTCATCTGGCGGCACAGTCATTGGTCCGGCGTTCATATGAGATCCCGGCAGAGACATTCGATGTCAATGTTACCGGAACGGCTAACCTGCTGGAAGCTGCGATGGCGCTGGAAAAGAGGTGCGCTGTTGTCGTGATCACCACCGACAAGGTCTATGAGAATAAGGAGACGGGTATCCCGTACAGGGAAACCGACGTGCTGGGCGGCCATGACCCCTATAGCGCCAGCAAGGCCTGCACGGAGCTTGTCGTGAGCTCATTTCGGGAATCATTTTTCCCGCTGTCGGGGAAGGATATCCATTCTAAGGGTCTGGCCAGCGTTCGCGCCGGAAATGTAATTGGCGGTGGTGATTGGAGCCGGGACCGCATCGTCCCGGATATTGCAAGGTCTTTGCTTGCGGAGGTCCCGATCGAGGTCCGCAATCCGGCATCCGTGCGACCCTGGCAACATGTGCTCGAGCCGATAGCCGGGTACCTCCGACTTGGTGGCCTGTTGTACAGGGATCCCGGGCGATACAGCAAGGCATATAATTTCGGGCCGTTGCAGGATGATCATTTGCAGGTCAGGGAGCTGGTCGAAACCGCGGTCGATACCTGGGGCAATGGTAGCTGGAGGGATGTGTCGGATCCGGGAGCGCCGCACGAGGCCGGTTTGCTGAAGCTCGATATTACGCGGGCCTGCACGGATTTGAACTGGCACCCCAGGCTGAATGCCCGCGCCGCCATCCGGTGGGCGCTGGATTGGTACCGTTGCGCACCGCAAGGGCGCAAGGACCTTAGCTATCAACAAATCAAATCCTATTTTACGCCATGACCTTCACTCCCTCTCCGCTTGTAGGCGCCTATATGGTGGACCTGCAGCCTTTCAGCGATGAACGGGGATGGTTTGCACGTTATTTTTGCAAAAATGAATTTCAGGCAATCGGGCATACGAAGGAGTGGGTGCAGATGAATCAGTCGGTGTCTTTTGCGAAAGGGACCTTGCGCGGAATGCATTTTCAATACCCGCCTTTTCAGGAAGCCAAACTGATCCGATGCGTCGCCGGCGCTGTCTATGATGTGATCATCGATCTCCGACAGGGTTCCTCCACGTTCCTGCAGTGGTTCGGGATGGAGCTTTCCGGCGCCAACAATCGGATGTTGTATATCCCCGAAGGCTTTGCCCATGGATTTCAAACGCTGGCACAGGACAGTGCGCTGCTGTATCATCATACCGAATTCTATACTCCCGGTGCCGAAGGGGGCCTTCGGTATGACGATCCGATCCTTGCGATCACCTGGCCGCTGCCGGTAACCGTAATTTCAGAGCGAGATGCCCGACATCCCGTTGTCGATAAAAATTTCAAAGGAATTTGATCATGCATTGCAGATTTTGTCACACCGAACTCAAGCACGTCTTTATCGACCTCATCAATTCACCGGCCTCCAACTCTTTTCTAACAGCTGAGCAGCTGAATGAGCCGGAGGTATTCTTTCCTTTGAAAGTCTTTACCTGCCATACCTGTTTTCTTGTGCAGATCGACGAATATAAAAAGTCGGACGCGATCTTCAACCATGAATATGTGTATTTCTCATCCTTTTCCACCAGCTGGTTGGAGCATTGCCGCCGATATACCGGGCAGATGAGTGAGCGGTTCGGACTTTCCGACCGTTCGCTGGTGGTGGAGGTCGCCTCCAACGATGGATATCTGTTGCAGTATTTTCATCAAAGGGATATCCCGGTGCTTGGCATCGAGCCTACGGCAAATACGGCAGCGGCAGCTGTCTCCCGGGGGATACCCACTATAGTCGATTTTTTCGGGGTCCGGCTGGCCACCCGACTGGCCATGGAGGGTAAGAAGGCGGATCTTTTGCTTGGCAACAATGTCCTGGCGCATGTGCCCGACATTGCAGACTTTGTCGGCGGCATGAAAATCCTTTTAAAGGAGCACGGAGTTATTACGATGGAATTCCCGCATTTGATGCAGTTGGTGGATAACAGTCAATTCGACACCATCTACCACGAACATTTCTCCTATCTTTCTTTCCACACCGTAGAGCGGATTTTCAGATCGCAGGGACTGGAGTTGTTCGATGTTGAAGAGATCCCGACGCATGGCGGATCGCTGCGGATCTACGCCAGGCATATCGGGGCGAGAACCGGCCCCGTCTCCGGCCGGGTCGCCGCATTAATGGAGAAAGAGGTATCGAAAGGAATGTTGGGACTTAGCTACTATGATCATTTCCAGCGCAGGGCGCTTGACGTCAAATTGGCGCTTATGACTTTCCTCGCCGAGCAGAGAAGGTCGGGAGCAAAAGTGGCGGCATACGGAGCGGCGGCCAAAGGCAATACGCTTTTGAACTTTTGCGGGATCAAGAACGACCTGGTGGAGTTTGTTGCGGATGCCAACCCGCACAAACAGGGAAAATACCTTCCGGCGAGTCATATACCGGTTGTAGCGGAAACACATCTCAGGGATTATCGTCCCGACTTTGTAATCATCCTGCCCTGGAACCTCCGGGATGAGATCACCGGACAACTTTCTTATATCCGGCAGTGGGGGGGGCGTTTCGTAATCCCGATCCCCCGGTTAGAACTAATATAGCGGGCAATGAAAAGGATACTCATAACCGGCGCTACGGGCTATATCGGGCAGTATCTGATCGACGAACTCCTCCGATCGGGACATGTTGTAATTGCATCCTCCGCACATGCGGAAAAAGCGGCACAGGCGGCCTGGTACGACCAGGTCCGATATATCCCTTTCGATCTTTCGGCCTTCGAAACGGCTGAAAACTATTTCCGGTTCTTCGAGGAGCCGGATATCATGATCCACCTTGCCTGGGAAGGGTTGCCCAACTACAAGGACTCTTTTCATATCAGGGAGAACTATCCCCGCCACGCGGCGTTCCTGGAGAATCTTCTCCGGAACGGGCTGCGCGACCTGACTGTGACGGGCACTTGTCTTGAATATGGAATGCAGGAAGGCGAGTTGCAGGAAGGCTTGCCCGCGTTGCCGACAACCGCGTATGCCATAGCAAAAGATATGTTGAGAAGGCGGATCCAGGAATTGCAAGCCGAAAGATCTTTTGTCTTTCGCTGGGTGAGGCTCTTTTTTATGTATGGCAGGGGGCAAGCCTCAAAATCCTTATTTTCGCAGCTGAACAAAGCGATTGAAGACGGAGCGCCTGCATTTAACATGAGCGGTGGCGAGCAGGTAAGGGATTATCTGCCAGTAGAGCAGGTGGCCGTGTACCTGGCGAAAATAGCCTTGCAGGCGAAGGTTACCGGTATAATTAATTGCTGCAGCGGTCATCCGGTCACCGTGAGAGAACTGGTGGAGGATTATTTGCGACGAAAACATAAGGTTATAACCTTGAATCCGGGGTATTATCCTTATCCCGATTATGAACCGATGAAATTTTGGGGCGATACCAGCAAATTACGGATGATAACTGCTGGGCAGGCCGATCGATAAGTCTACAGACCGTTTGATAATAAAATTAGTTAGATGCATATACGTAAACGAACCACCTGCCGCGTCTGCGGTTCATCGTCGTTAACTCCGGTGATCGACCTTGGCCCGCAGTATTTGCAAGGATCCTTTGTAAAGCCGGGAAAGGAGATGCCTTCCCAGCGCAAAATAGACTGCACCCTGGTCCGGTGTAATCCCCAGATCGACGAAAATGCATGCGGCCTCTTACAGATGGAGCACAGCGTACCCCCTGAGATACTGTATGCCGCGTATTGGTATAGAAGCGGCACCAACTCCACAATGCGCAATCATCTAAAAGGCATTGTCGAATCAGCGTTGTCGCTCGTCAAAAAGGACAACAGCCATGTGTTGGACATCGGCTGTAACGACGGCACGCTTTTCAGCTACTACCCAAAAAATTTCAGGAAATTCGGATGCGATCCCAGCGATGTGGCACAGGAGGTAAAGGATGCCAAAGTCGTTCAGGATATCTTTCCATCCGCCGAGTTAAACAATGTCATCGGCGATGCAAAAATGGATATAATAACCTCCATCGCGATGTTCTATGATCTGGAGGACCCGGTGAATTTTGTTAAAAATGTCAAGAGGCTGCTTTCTCCGGAGGGTATCTGGATATTCGAAATGAGTTACATGCCTACGATGCTTGCAAATGACAGCTACGATACCATTTGTCATGAGCATCTTGAGTTTTACAGCCTGGCTGTATTGGAAAAGATCGCGGCCATGGCAGGTATGAAAATATTCAGGATATCGTTTAATGACATCAACGGTGGGAGTATCCGGTGTTATGCGACACATAAGGAATCCGGGTTGTATTACAACAAAGAGGATCATCAATTGATGAATGAGGTCAGGCAAAATGAGTTCGATCTGGAATTGGATACCGACAAGCCTTATGTCGCGTTTCAGTACCGGATCGAGAAAGTCAAGAACGAGCTGCACGACCTTTTGGTGAAATTGAGAAGAGAAGGCAAAAAAGTGCATTTATACGGCGCTTCCACGAAAGGCAATACCATTTTGCAGTGGTGTGACATCAATAACATGCTGGTGGAATATGCCGCAGAGAGAAACCCCGATAAATATGGAGCAATTACACTGGGTACGAATATTCCGATCATAAGCGAGGCGGAAAGCCGGGCGATGAACCCGGATTATTATCTGGTGCTGCCGTGGCATTTTAAAGCGGAGTTCATCGAGCGGGAAAAATCGATGCTGGAGAAGGGCACCGGATTCATTTTCCCTATACCTACGATCGAAATCTACAAGCTGTAAGCCTGAAAACCGAACCGATGAACCTTAGGAGATTTCTTGGAAAATGCCGGAGAGCATTGGACATTGTTTTGTTGAATGCCCATGCGTCCTATTCCCAGGTAGGCGAAGACCGGGTCGTAAATTATTTATTTGAAACACTGGGCCTGACGGATACAACTTATCTGGACATCGGGACCAACTATCCGGTAGTCGGCAATAACACCTATCTCTTCTATGACAGGGGTTGCAGGGGTGTCTGTATAGAGCCCGACCCGGAGATGTTCAAGAGGATACAGAAGAAAAGACCGGGGGATAAGGTTATTAACGCAGGGATCGGGGTCATGAATGCCGCTGGCGCGCCGTTTTATCTTTTCCCAGGCAATTTGGTCGGCTGGAGTACTTTTTCCGAGCAGGAAGCGATCCTTAGGGAAAAGGAATCGGGGCTAAAGCCCGAGATCATTTCAATCCCGCTCATGAATATTAATGACATTATCGCGGCAAATTTTGACCCCTATCCAAATTTCATCTCTTTGGATGTGGAGGGAATGGACCTTGACATTTTAAAATCGATGGATTTCGGCCGCTTCCGGCCCGAAGCGATTTGCGTCGAAACGATCAGTTTCAGTATTACGAATGCGGAAAGAAAGCTGAACGATACCATAGAGTTCATGCATGGGAAGGGGTATTTAACCTATGCGGACACCCATGTGAATACCATTTTCTGCAAGAAAGAATTATTTGAAAAAAGTGAAAAATAAAGTTGCAGTGATTTTTGGCGTTGCCGGGCAGGACGGTTTTTATCTAGGCGCTCTGTTGCGCCGATTGCAATTTATGGTTATCGGGATATCCCGAACGAGCGGTGAAGTCGTTGGCGATGTGGGTGATTATAAATTTGTCCGCGAATTGATCGAAACGTATCAGCCGGATTTTGTTTTTCACCTCGCGGCAAATTCGACCCCCCGGCACGATGCCATGTTCGAGAATCAACGGACGATATGTGACGGGACGCTAAACATTCTGGAAAGTGTCAAGTTGCATTCTCCCGCCTCAAAAGTATTTCTATCCGGCAGCGCCCTGCAGTTCCGCAACGAGGGACTTCCCATCCGTGAAACGACCGCATTCGAAGCGGACAGTCCGTACGCGGTTGCCCGTATCCAATCGGTTTATGCTGCGAGGTATTACCGTAAGGCGTTCGGGTTGCGGGTTTATTTTGGCTATTTTTTTAACCATGATAGCCCGCTTCGAACGGAACACCATGTTAATCAGAAGATCGTTAAAGCGGCACTGCGGATTGCCCGCGGGAGCAGAGAGAAGTTGTCCCTTGGAAATATCGATGTTCAGAAGGAGTTTAATTTTGCCGGCGATATTGTGGAAGCAGTCTGGATGCTGGTAAACCAGGAAGAAGTATTTGAAGCCGTGATCGGGAGCGGGAAAGCATACCCGATATCCGATTGGCTACGCTATTGTTTTGAAAAGGTCGGGCTGAGGTGGGAAGATGCCGTAATTATACAAGAAGGGTTCGTTCCTCAATATCAGATCCTTGTAAGCGATCCGAACGTGATCATGGGTCTGGGGTGGCGGCCAAAGGTGGATATTTATCAATTGGCAAATAACATGCTGGATGAGTGAGAAGAAGAATATTCTGATACTTTTTCATGGCGAGCACATAGCGTATTCTCCTACGGTCATACAATTATACGATATGCTGTCGGAGAAATACTCCGTTACCATAACCGCTCAATATCCGGTCAACTTTAACGATCAAAAGCTGGAAGGTCGCAACGTTGTTTATCACAGGCTATATCATGTGAAGAGCCGTTATTTCTATTTGCTGCTTTTCCCTTTGGTTGCACTGTTCAACAAGGAAGCCAGGTATTTCAGGAAGAACAAGATCAGTTACAAGCAATACTTTTTTCGTTTTCTATTTATTAAAAGGCAACTAAGAAAAACCGACTATGCAAGGATCATAAGCGTGGATATTATGAATTTGTTTTTTTGCTCGGTTTTAAAGCGCCCTACTGATTTTTTATCGCTGGAGTTGTGCTTTGACGAGCAACTCCTGCCTTTGGTGGATACGAAATACATGAATTGCGTGATCATTCAGAGCAAGGAGCGTTACGAGTATCTTTTCAAGGAAAAAAAGTATCCGACATTTTTCGTCCAGAATGCACCGGCCTTCCGCGAAATTCAAATAAAACCGGTTAGAAGGGGGTTGATCTACGCGGGCTCCGCCTACAATGTATTGGGTTTCTATCATTGTTTGAATTATATCAGGGCCTATAAAGATGAGAGATTGACCGTTCAGGGAGCCATTATGAAATTCGACAGGGATAAAGTCGAGCGGGAATATTCCGAGTTATTGGACGACGGCCGGTTGATCATCAACAGCAAGTACCTGGAGAATGACGAAATGGTGGAGCTCATATCCAACTATGAGATCGGTTTTTGCTTTTACAATTTTGATGAGACCTACATCAGCGACAATTATTTTAACTATATTTCCGCGCCGTCCGGCAAAATGTTCAAATACCTGGCCGCCGGCGTCCCGGTGGTTTGCAGCGACATCCTTGGTTTTAGATTCGTCGACGAATTCAAATGCGGAATTTTGGTAGACGATTTGAGCGAGAAGGAGATCAGATCCGCCATTGGCAGGATCAGGGAGAATTATGCCTTTTATGTAGACAATGCTCTGAAGGCGGCAAGATATTTTGATTTTGATCGTGCGATTGCGCCATACTTAGCATTGATAGAGAAATAAAATGGGAAATCCGCGCAAAACAGAGGAGCCTCGATACGGTGTCATTCTTCCCGTCCGCAACGGCGGCCAATATGTGAAAGAATGCGTCGGCAGTATTATTTCTCAGTCGTTGCCGGGATTTGATTTGCTTGTTCTTGACAATTGCAGCACCGATGGGACGTTGGAATGGCTCCAGTCGCTTAGCGATCAGCGGATTAAGCTTTATCCCGCAGACCGGCCGTTGAGTATCGAGGAGAACTGGGGCCGGATCGTAAGCATCCCCAAGAACGAGTTCATTACCCTGATCGGTCATGACGATATCCTTGACCCCTGGTATCTGGAAACAATGGACAGCCTTATCCGGCGGCATCCGGAAGCGGGGTTATACCAGGCTCATTTCCGGTATATCGATTCGCAGGGAGCGACGATCCGAAAGTGTAAGCCAATGGATGAACGGCAGTCTTCGCAGGAGTTCTTAAGTTTCTTTCTTGCAGGGCTGATCGACAACATGGGGACGGGTTATATGATGCGCTCCGCGCACTACGATGAAGCGGGAGGAATTCCGCCCTACCCGAATTTATTGTTTGCGGACTTCGAGTTGTGGATCAGGTTGTCGCTTCGCGGCTATAAGGCGACCGCCTTCAGAGAATGTTTTGCTTTCCGGCAGCATCAGAGTACAACCACAACGTCTGCCGACAGTAAATATCACCTGGCCTTCGAACGATTTATCGGGTATCTTGAGCAACTTGTAGCGGAACAGCCGGCAATGCTCGAGAGCGTCGAACGGTATGGACCGACCTTCCTGCTGGATTATTGCAAAGGGTTATCCCATCGGCTGTTGAGGACCCCATTGCGGAAGCGGAATGGAAAGCGGGTAGCGGCCTTTATTGCCGACTGCCAGAGCTACGGCGGAAGGCTTTTTCCGGATGCGAGGTTTGACCCATATCGGCTCTTCAGTTTGCGGCTTGCCCGCGAAGTCGATCGCTGGGCCCTGACGCGGGCACTATTCCTATTGTTCAAAAGGGTTTACCCCAAGCCGGTTATCAAATGAGAAATTTGGACCTCTCGGTGATCATAGTAAATTACAAGACCGCGGGGCTGGTCGTGGACTGTTTGAGGACGGTCTATAGCGAGACCCGGGGGATTGTGTTCGAAGTGATCGTCGTCGACAATGATTCCGGGGACGGCAGCATGGAAGCGATAATCCAGGCTTATCCGGCCGTCCGTTGGATACAGATGGGATATAACGCCGGATTCGCGCGTGCAAACAATGAAGGGATCCGGCAGTCGGCAGGCAGGGCCGTGCTGTTGTTGAATTCCGACACCATGGTCGAGAACGGCGCGGTTGATGGATGCTGCCGGGAATTCGCCGGTTCCCCTTATGTCGCATGCGGGGTGCAACTGCTGAACCCGGATCGGACGCCGCAGATTTCCGGGAGCTTCTTTGTGCGCGGCGGACTGAACCACCTGTTGCCGTTGCCCTTTCTGGGCGGGTTGTTAAAGGCGGCTGGCCGGAGGTTCGGTGCGGCTGTTCCAAATATCCCCGAGGCCCGGTCGCTGGTGGAGGTGGATTGGGTCAACGGTGCTTTTCTGATGGTCAAACGGGACGCTTTGGCGTTGGCGGGGTTGATGGATGAGGATTTCTTCCTGTACGCAGAGGAGATCGAGTGGTGCAGCCGGCTCAGGAAGCTGGGCAAGCTGGCTTTATATGGCCAATTCCATGTAGTGCATATCCAGGGCGCTACGGCAAACGAGCGCTTCGGGTCGGAGGGAAAAGGGTATTATAATTTGTTCGATCGAAAAGGGCTTCAGATCATGCTGTCGAATTTCGTTCGCATCAGAAAGCAATTCGGGGTGACATGGTTTGTCGTGCAATTGGCTTTTTATTGGCTGGAGATCCCGGTCTTCTGTGCCGGACTGGTCTTGTCGGGGCTTTTTCGACGCGGCAAAGGTGGATATTCCTGGAAGATGCTGCGTGGTTATTGCCGGAATGTGGGCTATATCACGGCGAAGAGCAGGACGATCATTCGAAATAAGCCTTATTTTTATAAGGTGTTATGACAAGATCGCTTTTCGTTTGCCTGGTGCTGGTTATATGCCGCGTAATCCCGGCAGGCGCGCAGAACTACAGTTATACGCACTACGACATCCAGGACGGCTTGGCCGGGACCACCGCCTATTGCATCACGCAGGACGCGGACGGTCTGATCTGGGTGGGGACGGAAACAGGCGTGAGCCGGTTTGACGGAACGCATTTCAAGAACTTTACGACAGCGGACGGGTTGCCGGATATCGAGATCCTTCAAATATTCGGTGATTCCCACGGAAGGGTGTGGATGGCGCCGTTTGGGAAATCCATCTGCTATTATTACCGGGGCCGGATCCACAGTCCAGCCAATGACTCGCTGTTGCGGAGGATTCCCTTAAAAGGCAACATCGAGGGGTTTGCGGAAGATGCGGCAGGGAATGTACTGGTGGAAGAAAGGGCGGGGCTTCACTTGATTCGCGCGGATGGCGGGGTCGCCAACTTCGACTCCATCGCGGGTCACCCAATCCGCCAATGTACGGCTATCTGCCGTAGTGCATCCGGGCATTTCCTGGTCCAGGAGGAGTCGCGGATCTGGGAGTTCTCGGGCGACCGTTTCAACTTTTTCCGGTCAATCGTCATCCGGGACTACACCCCGTCATATATTGCTTTAAGCGCAGGGTGGGTTGTCTGCAGAGAGACAAAAACCCGTTCCGTTATCGAGTCTTTTGTCAGCGGGAAGGTCATTTACCGGCCGATGGATACGCTCCAATACAAGCACAACACCTATTCGATCACAGATGACAGTCTTGTTTGCTTTTGTGAATTTACAGGGGTAACCCTGCTGGACCTGCGGAATGGCAGTAAGAAGCGATTGCTTCCCGGGATACAGGTATCGCGGGCGTTCCGGGACCGGGACGGCAGCCTTTGGTTCACGAGCCTGGATCATGGGCTATACCGGTTAAACTCCGGGGAGATCAGAACGGTTGCGCTGCCATCGCGAAACGGTGAGTCAGCTTCCGTGTGGAGCATGTCCACCGCGAAGAATTCTCTGTGGGCGGGCACCGATCGCAACACAGTCTTTCGATTGTCCTTACCGGGCTATGAAATATCCGGTAAGCTTTCTTTATTGGAGGCCAAAGACAAGATATCCTGGATAGATACCACCGGAGATGAGATAGTGACTGCCGGAACCGTCGGTATTGCCCGGTGGTCAAATAATTTTCATTTAATCAGTAACCGGATTTTCCAGTCTAAGTTTGCGGTCCGGAAAGGCAAAGATGAAATTATCGTCGGGGGCTACTGGGGGTGCGCAATTTATAATATCAGAACAAACGCTGCATTGGATACGCTTTGGCGTGACCGGGTCACTGCCCTTTGCTATTATGACAACTTTGTCTATCTCGGTACCTTTAGTGGCCTTTACCGGATCGGGCCGGAAAGATCGGTCGCTTTTCTTGGGAAAGACATTCCATTTTTAAGCAAGAGGATCACCTGCATTGCGATTGCGCCGGATCATACACTCTGGGTCGGTTCCGCGGATGATCCCGGGATCATCGGAGTGCGAAATGATTCTATTGTGGCGGCGATCAGCCAACGCCAGGGATTGACCAGTAATATCTGTCGAACCTTGCTGATCCGGGACAGCATTTTATGGGTAGGCACCGATAAAGGGTTGAACGCGATAAGGCTGGACCGGCCGGGATATACCGTTACCCGGTATACTTCCAGGGATGGGCTTGGTTCGGATATGATCAATACGCTCTTTGCGGACAGTTCCACGATCTATGCAGGAACTCCGGCCGGAATCAGTTTTTTTGATGAGCGAAAAGTGCATGTCGGCGAGCCATGCCGGCTGCTGCTGCTGAGTGTTTTGAACTCCGGGAGGGAACGGTTAGCGGATACGGCGGGGTTGTCGTTGCCCTACAAGCAAAAAAACATTCGCTTTGGGTACGCAGCGATCTCCTACCGGTCTGCAGGCAATGTCCGGTACCGGTACCGGATGATCGGACTCGACAGCAACTGGCAGGAGACTAATGAAACAATTCTCAACTATCCTTCCATTCCGTCCGGCACCTACAAATTTCAGCTCCAGGCAATCAATCGATTTGGCGTCAGCAGCGAGCTGATGACCATTCCCTTCACGGTGGTCACGCCCTTCTGGAACCAGTGGTGGTTCTTGCTGCTCGAACTCACCTTATTTCTTGGCGCCACCTGGCTGGTCGCGGCATGGCGCATCCGCAGGAGCAGACGCCTGCAGGAGCAAAAAGCGATGCAGTCCAGACGGATGGCCGAACTCGAGCATATTGCGCTGCAATCGCAGATGAATCCCCACTTTATCTTCAATTGTCTAAACTCGATCCAGCAATTCGTATTCGATCAGGATATGATGGCTACGAATGAATATATTTCCGGATTCGCCCGGCTGATCCGGGCCACCCTGAATCACTCCTCGAAGTCTTTTATCACGGTGGCCGAAGAGATCGACTACCTGTCGGATTACCTTGCACTGGAGAAAATGCGATTCAAACGAAAAATGGAGTATCGGATCGAAGCGGACCAAAGTCTGGACATCCATCATTGTCTGCTGCCTCCCATGCTACTTCAACCATACGTCGAGAACGCAGTCCGGCACGGCTTGCGACATAAACCGGCCGGGCAGGGATTTATTCATATCCAGTTCCGGAAGGAATCCGAGAGACTGCTGGTGACCATCCGGGACAATGGGATAGGCCGCAAAAAAGCAAGGGAATATAAGACGGCAGAACACATAGAATATCAGTCAAAAGGAATGTCCCTAACTGCCGCCCGCATTCAAATGATCCAAGTGCTCTACAACTGCGAAATTGAAGTTCAGGTGGAAGATTTGGAGGATCAGGGTCAGCCGGACGGAACCCGGATCGAAATCAGATTTCCGTTGTACAGCGACGATGTCCGGCCGCGATAGGAAATTGTTGGATTTTGGTTTATTTTGCGGAACGACCGTAAATCTTCATCCATACGTTTAACTCGCTGCCTTTGATACGGACCGTCCTGATAGACGATGAAATAGACAGTAACCGGATTCTTCAGACCCTCCTTGAAAACTATTGTCCGCAGGTAAGGGTAGTCGGGACGGCCGACGGCGTGGCGACCGCGGCTGACCTGATCCGGGAGGTGAGGCCAGACCTCGTCTTTATGGATATCGAGATGACCCAGGGCAATGCGTTTGACCTGCTCCACCGGCTGCAACCGGTCAATTTTCATGTGATATTTGTGACGGCTTTTGATAGTCACGCCGTTCGGGCTTTCAGGTATAACGCAGTCGATTATCTTCTTAAACCTATCAATATCAAAGAATTACGTGCATCGGTAGACAAATTGACGGGAAAGGTGGTCGAGGGCGATTTCCTGATGAAGGTAAAGTCCGCCGTGGAAAATATCCAAGGTATAGACATTGGTGACCGGAAAATTGCATTTCCCAGTTTAAACGGTCTTTTTTTCGTCAAGCTTCGCGACATTATCCGATTGGAAGCTAAAAGCGGATATACTGCAATCCATCTCCAGGACGGCACGAAGATGACGACGACCGGTACCATCAGCGAATATGAAAATCTGCTGCCGGAGGCGGTTTTCTTCCGCATCCACCACTCGCATATCATCAATCTAAACAAGATCAAATATTATCAAAAGGGGAGGGGAGGGTACGTCACGATGGATGACGAAAGCGAGATCGAGGTGGCCAGCCGGCGACGCGAAGAATTCATGAAGCGACTGCTTAAATAATCCATTACTTTTGAGCGGAAATGAAAGCAATGCATCAGACGAGCTTTGGATACGGCCGGGAAAGTTTGAGTATCGGCAAGGTCATGGCGTTAGCGAATGGGTCGGCGAAAGGAGTATTATCGGCGGACATCCGGCGGAAGATCCAGGCGAGCGAGCAGAAAGTGGCGGGCATCGTAGGCCAGTCAGCTTCGGTTTACGGCATCAATACCGGTTTTGGCATTCTGGCAAACACCCGGATCTCCGAAGCGGATACCAGAATTCTACAGTTCAAGATCCTGCAAAGTCATAGTGTCGGCGTCGGAGAGCCAATTCCGCCGTTAGTTGCCCGGATCATGCTGATCACCAAGATGCATGCGCTGGCCCAGGGTTATTCGGGGGTGCAACTCACGACCCTCGAACGGATCCTTTGGCATTTGGCGGAAGATGTTATTCCTGTCGTTCCGGAAAAGGGGTCGGTTGGCGCTTCGGGGGATCTCGCTCCGTTATCCCATCTCTTCCTGCCGTTGATTGGGCTAGGGGAGGTATATCATCGGGGGAATCGCCGGCCGGCGAGAACGGTACTGGAAGAATATGGGCTTTCGCCGGTTGCCCTCGGTCCAAAGGAAGGGCTGGCCCTGATCAACGGAACGCAATTTATCCTGGCCTTCGCGGTAAGGGCGGTCGAAAGGCTGCATTATTGTTTGGAGGCGGCCGATATTATCGGGGCAATGAGCCTTGAGGCATTGACAGGGACAAAGGCGCCGTTCGACGAAAGGTTGCACCAGCTGAGGCCTTATGCGGGGAACCGGCTGGTGGCACAGCGTTTAATGCTTTTGCTGAACGACAGCGCGATCATGAAGAGCCATGTCGACTGCGGCCGGGTACAGGACCCATATTCGTTGCGCTGTATGCCGCAAGTTCATGGCGCCTCTCGAAATGCCTGGCTGCACCTCCGCCAGCTGACCGAGATCGAACTGAATTCCGTAACGGATAATCCCGTAATCTTCGAAGAGGGTGATGTGATCAGCGGGGGTAATTTCCACGGTCAACCACTCGCCCTCCCGCTCGACTATGCCTGCATTGCCGCCGCCGAAGTAGGAAATATCTCCGATCGGCGATGTTATCTTTTGCTCGAAGGCAAATGGGGGCTGCCGCTGCTGCTAATGAACAATGTGGGGCTCAACAGCGGGTTCATGATTCCGCAGTACACAACGGCGGCGCTGGTTACTGAGAACAAGACGCTCTGTTTTCCAGCCAGTGCTGACAGCATTCCCACGTCGCTGGGACAGGAGGACCACGTCAGCATGGGCAGTATCAGCGGAAGAAAGGTCAACCAGGTGCTGGATAACCTCGAATATATTCTGGCGATCGAGCTGATGAGCGCCTGTCAGGCCATCGAGTTCCGGCGGCCATTGAAGAGCAGTGCGATCCTTGAGGCGGCGCATGATTATGTGCGGCAATTTGTCGGGTTTGCCAGCGAAGACCGGATCTTTGCCGAAGATATAAGGCAGCTACATACGATCATTAACGACTTCTCTTTTGTAAAATATTGCAATGAAGTGGCGAGCCGCTTGCAGACCGGGCTAAACGCCGGTTTCGATGAATTTTGCATTTAATATAAATAATATGAGTACGATCTCTCACCGGCAATACGATCCGGTCCGATATGCCACGCCAACCGGGACTACCCTGAATTGTAAAGGCTGGATCCAGGAAGCGGCGCTCCGCATGCTTCTCAACAATCTCAATCCGGCGGTAGCTGAAAGACCGGATGAATTGATTGTGTATGGGGGTCGTGGGAAGGCAGCGCGCAACTTCGACGCGCTGGACCTCATCATCCGGGCACTAAAAGACCTCGGGAACGATGAGACTCTGTTGATCCAAAGCGGCAAACCGGTTGGAATCCTGCAGACACATGCCGATGCGCCGCGCGTCTTGCTGTCGAATTCACAGCTGGTGCCGCGGTGGGCCGACTGGCAGCATTTTGACGAGTTGGAGAAGAAGGGTTTGATGATGTACGGGCAGATGACGGCCGGCTCCTGGATCTATATCGGCTCCCAGGGAATTGTACAGGGTACTTATGAGACCTACGCCGCCGCGGCGGCTAAGCATTTTAACGGTACATTGCGCGGGAGACTCAATGTAACCGCGGGGTTGGGAGGCATGGGCGGTGCGCAACCGCTCGCCATAACGATGAATGATGGGGTTGCGCTGATCGCGGAAGTGGAGGAATGGCGGATCGACAAGCGGCTGGAAACGCGATACCTGGACGTCAAGATCGATGGTATCGATGCAGCGATCGACCGGGCGGAGGAGGCGCGGCGGAAAGGTGAGGTCTTGTCGATTGGTGTGCGATGCAATGCTGTCGACCTCTTGGAGCGATTGATCGCGCGAAACTGCATTCCCGATACCCTGACCGATCAGACGTCTGCGCATGATCCGCTGGTCGGCTATTGGCCGCATGAGCTTTCCTATGAACAGGCGAAGGTCTTGCGGAACGAAAATCCCCCGGAATATATTGAGTATGCTTATCGGTCGATGTACCGTCATGTGGAGTGTATGCTTGAGCTGCAGCGGAGAGGCGCGATAACTTTCGATTACGGCAATAACCTTCGGGCAAGGGCAAAGGAGCGCGGGCTTCAAAATGCCTTCGATTTTCCCGGATTTGTACCGGCCTATATCAGGCCCCTGTTTTGCGAGGGAAAGGGACCGTTCCGTTGGGCTGCGCTTAGTGGCGATCCGGCCGATATTGCCGAGACCGATGCGGTCATCGCGGCGCTATTCCCGCAGAACGGCTCGCTGCAGCGGTGGTTGCAACTGGCACGGGAAAAGATCGCCTTCCAGGGATTGCCGGCACGGATTTGCTGGCTTGGCCAAGGCGAACGGGAAAAAGCGGGTCTGGCCTTCAATGAACTAGTTCAAACCGGAAGGGTGAAAGCACCAATCGTCATTGGCCGGGACCACCTCGATACCGGTTCGGTCGCGTCTCCCAACAGAGAAACAGAAGCCATGCTGGATGGCAGCGACGCCGTGGCCGACTGGCCGATCCTGAATGCGCTCATCAATACGGCAGGCGGGGCAAGCTGGGTCAGCCTCCACCATGGTGGCGGGGTGGGGATGGGGTATAGTATCCATGCGGGGATGGTCATCGTGGCCGATGGTTCGCCGGAGGCGGCGAAAAGGCTTGGCCGGGTCTTACGCAATGACCCCGCGATGGGGGTTATCCGCCACGCCGATGCGGGGTATGAGGTGGCAAAGGCGACAGCCAAACAGCACGGTTTGGACCTGGAGAGCCGGTTGTAGGATAGAAATTTTGAATTCGCTCTGCACAGTTATCCGCTAATTCGACACGGTGAACGGCAAAATCGACGCGACTACCAAGTCTAGTAAAAGAGTAGCGAAAAATGGACTATGTTGTGTCCGTACATGGACAGCCCGTTCCTTACATTATTATATCCATTTACCTTTTTCTGGCTGGAAAGGTCCCGTTCACGGGACCTTCTTCTTTTTACACACTTTTGGGCAAAATCGACACAGTTATACATTCGTCCCGGAGAATTCGCCATAAAAACTATATTGGTACTATGGTTCCCGGGAATTTGAGTCCCTATTTTAAACTAAAAAAAAACATAATGCGAAGGCTTAATTTACGAGAGATTACCTTATTGGCAGCTGTCGGCTTAACGACAGCCTGCACAAAGAACAGCAATCCCAAAACGATCTACGATACGATAAGCGTCACGGTCACGAAAACAGATACTTTACGACTGCCGCCGCCAAACGATACGCCAAATCTGACAGACGGCCTTGTTCTTTATCTTCCCTTCACGAACGGAAGCTTCGCCGATTCCAGCGGGCTTAACAATCAGGTGACTGCAGTCAATGGTGCACTCCTCGGGTATGATATGCACGGGTATGCTCAAAGTGCTTTTACTGAGAGTGGCAATGGGGCGGTCCTAACCGTAGCCAACAATGGCAGCTATGCCGTAGATACCGCGTTTTCATTGTCGTTTGACTTCATGATCCGGTCTACTCCGTATTATGCCGGCGGTGGGAATTATAGCGGGTTGCAATGCTTGTTGAGCCTTGTGGATTTTACCAACGGGAACGGAGCGACCTTTGCCGCAGGATTTACCGATCCTGACGCACCAACCCAGTTTAATTTTGCTGTAACGAGTTCATTCCTTGGTTGTAATAAGCCAACCGATACTTCCAACCATTTTAATCCCGGCTTTACGCCGCAGCTCGGCGCCTGGTATAACGCCATCTGTATTTTCTCGCATAAAGTCGCTTATACCTATATTAACGGTCAACTGGCCACCACACAGCAAATCGACACGGATTCGACTACTTTCTGCTCCAATGCCAGCATTGTCATCGGTGGCTGGTGGAATGCAACGGAGCCGTTGAACGGAGCGATCGACGAGGTAAGAATGTATAATAAAGCCCTGACATCGAAGCAGATCGCATGGCTGTCGCGAAATTTCCAGATCAACTCTACCGCAAGAAAGGCCGGGTTGCAGCAAGGAGGGAAGCCCGGGCTCGACTAAAGATCTGACAAATGTTCATTTTCGTTCAAACGAACCCCGGCCGCGGGGTTTTTTTGTGGCCTTATTGTTGAGTAGGGAGAGGACAATGGGTCGCTTAATTATCATATCCAGCAGGTTGCCGCTGTCCCTGGAGAAAGATGGAGACAAGATCGGCATTCGTCAAAGTTCAGGCGGGCTCGTTTCGGCCATCAGAAGCTATTTCGACAACCCCGCGGCAAAGCGGAGCGATCTGACCGGCAGAACGTGGATGGGTGTGGCGGATTTTCCACAGGAGGACTGGGAGCAGGTCAGGGCGTCGGCGACGGAACAACCGGACTTTGACGTGCTGCCTGTTTTTGTGGATAAGGAATTATATGAAAATTTTTACAACGGATTCGCCAATTCGGTCTTATGGCCGCTTTTCCACTATTTTTCCACGCTGGCGACCTATGAAAGCCGGTATTTCGATGCGTATGTCCAGGTCAACCAGCAATTCGCGGAGAAGATCGCGCCATTACTCGAACCGGGCGACCAGGTATGGGTACACGACTACCAGCTGATGCTGCTACCGCATCTGATCCGGTCAAAAAAGCCGGACGCGACGATCGGCTTTTTTTTGCATATCCCTTTCCCATCTTACGAAATATTCCGGCTGATGCCGACGGAGTGGAAGAAGATGTTGCTGCATGGCGTCATGGGAGCGGACCTGATCGGCTTCCATACCTATGACTACGTACAGCATTTCTTGCAATCGGTGAAGATGATCCTGGGGGTCGAACATTATTTTCACAACCTGCAATACCAGGACCGGCTCATCCGGATCGATCTGTTCCCCATCGGGATCGACTATGGAAAATTCCAATCGGCAGCCACGGACCCGGCCGTGGAAGAGATCCGCGACAAGGCCCGGCGGAACCTGGAAGACAAGAAGATCATTTTTTCGGTTGACCGGCTCGATTATACAAAAGGACTTATGCAACGGTTGACGGGTTTTGAATTTTTCCTCGACCGGTATCCGGAATGGCGCGAAAAAGTCGTGTTCATTTTGAACATCGTCCCTTCGCGAAGCACGATCCCGGCGTACAGCGAACGAAAGAAGCAGATCGAAGAGAAGATCGGAACGATCAACGGCCGGTTCTCCACGATAAGCTGGCAGCCGGTGTTATACCGATATACGCATTTGTCTTTTCAGGAACTGGTCGCCTTATATCAGGCCGCGGATGTAGCGTTGATCACACCCTTGCGGGACGGGATGAACCTCGTGGCGAAAGAATACGTGGCCAGCAGTACGGGGAAGGGCGTACTGGTCCTGAGTGAGTTTGCCGGCGCCGCCAGTGAGTTGAGCGAGGCGATCCTCGTCAATCCGACAGACACCTTTGATGTGGCGTCCTCCATCACCCGCGCGCTGGCGATGCCGTTGTACGAACAACGGAACCGGATGACCCTCATGCAGCGGCGGCTGCAGGAATACGATGTGTTCAGATGGGTAAATGACTTTATGGACCAACTCTCGCAAGTCAAGCAGGAGCAGCGGAAGCAAACGGTTAAATTGCTGGATGACAAGGCTTTTGCCATGATCCGCCGGCACTATCATGGTTCGAAGAATCGCTGTCTGCTGCTGGATTATGACGGCACCCTGGTACCGTTCACCCGCATCCCGTCGGAGGCCGCGCCGGACAGCTCGGTTCGCGATCTGCTGGCCCGCCTGGCGGCAGATCCGAAAAATCATGTCGTAATTATAAGCGGGCGGGATGTCTCTTCACTCGACCGCTGGCTGGGAAATCTTCCGATCTCGCTGGTGGCGGAGCACGGCGCGAGTTCAAAATTGCGTAACGGCGCCTGGCAGCAGATGGTCTCGGTGTCCGACCTCTGGAAGGAGGAGATCCGCCGGGTCATGCAACTCTTCGTGCTGCGATGCGCAGGCTCTTTTGTGGAGGAGAAAACGAACACGATCGCGTGGCACTATCGGAATACGCAAACCGGGCTTGGTTTTTCCCGGTCCCGCGAATTATTGAACACCTTGTCGCAGCTAACCCAGAATACGACATTGCAGGTAATAGACGGAAACAAGGTGGTGGAGGTCCGGATCGCCGGGTTTGACAAGGGGGCCACCGCGCTGAAGATCGTCAACGAGCAGGATCCGGATTTTGTATTGTGCATGGGCGATGATACCACCGACGAGGATATGTTCAAGGCCCTCGAAGGCGAGGCCTACACAATCAAGATCAACACAGGCGCTTCCGCCGCGCAATACACCATCTTATCGCAGTTGCGGGTTGTGCCGCTCCTGAATGCACTGATGCAGCCGCCCGCGGCGAGCGAGGCGGAGCGGGTGACGGCGGTTCAAACAGAGAAATAATATGGCGGTCCATAAATATAACATGGGTGTAGTCGGCAACTGCTCCTACCTGGCTTATATCGATCTTTGCGCGGATGTCAAATGGATGTGCATGCCCAGGTTCGATAGCAGTTTTTTATTCGGATCGCTGCTCGATGAGGACAAGGGCGGCCATTTCTATGTCAGACCTACCGCGGAGGATTTTCGGGTCCGGCAGTACTATATATCCAACACCAATGTGCTTTGCACGGAATTTACGTGCCGGGACGGAAAGTTTGTCGTCAAGGATTTTGCACCGCGCATCCGGATCTATGAACGCCAGTTTAGGCCGCTCATGTTGGTCAGAAAAGTGGAGTTGCTCGAAGGCGAGCCCGCTATTTCGGTCAGCTGCCAGCCGAGGGGAGACTATGGCAAGGTCGTTCCGGAACCGGTGATCGGCAGTAACCATATCCGTTATTTGAACCTGGATCAGCAAGTGCGGCTGACAACGGACATTCCGCTAACCTACATTCTAAAGGCAAAATCATTCATCCTTGATCATGACCGGTACCTGGTACTGACTTATGGCGAGCCGCTGGAGGCGCCGCTAAAGGAGACGGCGGAGGAATTCCTCCGCAAGACGACGGAGGATTGGCAATTCTGGGTTAAGAGCTCCTATCTTCCCGATATTTACCAGGAAGAGATCATCCGCTCTGCGCTGGTATTAAAGCTCCATCAGTATGAAGACACTGGCGGGATCATCGCCTCGGGTTCCACCAGTCTGCCCGAATTTCACGACAGCACACGCAACTGGGATTACCGGTACTGCTGGTTCCGCGACACACACTACACCTTGCGGGCTTTCAACCAGATCGGGCATTTTGAGGAACTCGAGAAGTATTTCGATTTCCTTTACAATATCCTGCATCAGGCCACCGATTCGCTTCAGCCGTTGTACTCGATAACCGGCGAAAAAAAACTCATTGAGCTAAGTCTCGACCTCGCCGGGTATTTGGGTAATCAGCCGGTCCGGGTTGGCAACAAGGCCTATATCCAATCCCAGCATGACGTATACGGTCAGTTGCTGGTCAGTCTCCTGCCGTTATATACCGACAGGCGGCTGATCTTCGGGCGGAAGAACAGCTATCACAAGATCGTTCCATGGCTCCTTGACCAGATCGGTCGGACCCTTTCGTTGCCCGACTCCGGCCTATGGGAGTTCCGCAAGGAGGTCCAGATCCATACCTACACCTTGCTTTTTCATTGGGCCGGGGCAAAGGCCGCGCTAAAGATTGCCGCAAAATTCGGCGACGCCGCGCTGATGAACAAAGCCAGGCAACTGTCGGCGGCCGCCGGCGAGTTGATCGAGCGCGCATATGACCCCGCGCGAAAGCTCTATACCCAAGCGATCGGATCGGTCAATCTTGACGCCAGTACGCTTACCATGATCACCATGGACTATATGGATCACCGGTCGGAAAAGGCCAGGGATCATATCGCAGCGCTGGAAAGGGAGTTGTTGACGGAGAAAGGACTGTTTTATCGCTACAAACACTATGACGACTTCGGATTCCCCGAAAGTACCTTCCTGGTTTGCGCGTTCTGGTACGTCGATGCATTGGCCTGCGTGGGTCGGATCGATGATGCGATCCGTCACCTCGATCAACTGCTGTCGTTTGGCAACCACCTCGGCATCTTTAGCGAGGATGCGACGCCGGACGGTTCGCAATGGGGTAATTTTCCGCAGACATACTCTCATGTGGGGTTGATCAACGCGGCCTGCCGGATCGGGCGGAAGCTGGATAAGGCGGATTTTTTGTAGGGCGGGGGCCCGATGCAGGGAATTGCCTATCTTGGGGCATGGGTTCTTCGAGGCTCATTTACAACATCAAACAATTGGTGAACGTCAGGAGGGAATCGCGGCTGCTGCGGGGCGCGGAGCTGGCTGAATTGCCATGTATCGAAAACGCCTGGGTGCTGACCGAGGGAGACCGGATCGCGGATTGCGGGCGAATGTCGGAATTGCCCGATTCCTGGCGGAGAATAGCGGGTGATGGGTCAGAGGCTACGGCTAATCATGGCGAATTCGCCGCAATCAGAAATGCCGGGTCGGCGACGGGCGCCGGGGCGACCGACTGGTCCGGGCAGTCGATCGATGCATCCGGACGGCTGGTGTTGCCGGCCTGGTGTGACAGCCATACGCACCTGGTGTTTGCAGGCAGCAGGGAAGGGGAGTTCGTGGACAAGATCCGCGGACTAGGTTATGCGGAGATCGCCGCGCGTGGCGGTGGGATACTGAGCTCGGCACGCCAGGTGGCGGAGGCGTCGGAAGACCGGCTCTTCGCGGAGGCCCGCGGCCGGCTGGAGGAGTTGATGCGGCTGGGGACAGGTGCGATCGAGATAAAGAGCGGATATGGATTGACGGTAGAGGGAGAACTAAAAATGTTGCGGGCGATCAGGCGGCTAAGGTCGGCGGCGCCGATACCCGTAAAGGCGACATTCCTGGGCGCGCACGCCTATCCGCCGGAATACCGCGACGATCACGACGGTTATATTGGTTTGATCGTTAACGAAATGCTGCCCGTGATCGCCCGCGAAGGGCTGGCCGACTTTATCGACGTCTTCTGCGAGCGGGGATTTTTTTCCGTCGAAGAGACGGAGCGGATCATCCGGGCAGGAATTACGTACGGACTGCGGCCAAAGATCCATGCCAACCAGCTGCATCTTTCCGGAGGAGTGGAGACAGGTGTTCGCCTGGGCGCACTTTCGGTCGATCACCTGGAGACGATGGATGCCGGCGCTATTGCGGCGCTGGCGGGATCGGAGACCGTCGGTACCCTGCTGCCGACGGCAGCTTTCTTCCTGCGAGCGCCGTTTCAGCCCGCAAGAGAGCTGCTGGATGCGGGGTGCGCGATCGCGCTGGCATCGGACTTTAACCCGGGATCTTCGCCCAGTGGAAATATGAACCTCGTCGTGTCGATGGCCTGTATCCGGATGCGCATGTTGCCGGAAGAAGCGATCAACGCCGCCACCCTCAATGGCGCATATGCCATGTCGCTTGGGGAGGAGATGGGAAGCATTACCGCGGGAAAGCGGGCGAACCTGATCGTTACCCGCCCGATCCCGTCCGTTGCCTATCTGCCGTATGCGTTTGGAACAAACCTCGTGGACAAGGTGATGATCGGGGGGGAATTCATATGAAAAAGAAGAAACCTGACTTCATAGAAACGGCTTCGGGGCGAAGTACCGTGCTGGCGGTCGGCGACAGTGCGGCGGGTCTTGACTTCCTGGCGGGTTTGTTTGGCGCCATACGGCCGGGACCAGGCCGGCGTGACGCCGGCGTCAACATCCGGCGGGTTACGGAGGCGCTAAAAAAAAGCCCCGTGCTCCTGCACAATCTTCAACACGCCGTGTTGTCCCAGCTAATCCGCACCGATCTGTCATCGGCACTGATGGAAAGCGGGATGCCGTTGGCCCGCGGATTCTGGCAGGAGCTGTTTGGCCGGCTCCGGCACAAGCTGCTGCCGCCGCTGCAGGACGAAAACGATTTTTTATATGTCCTGAACCGCGTCTTCTTCCGCAATCACGACTACCGGTGGGTGGAGGATATTCCGCGGGCCGACTGGATCGCCTTTTTCGAACAGCTCGGCGTCTCCCTGCATGTCGACGACGGACGCATCTTTAAGCAGCTTGTCGGCTCGCTGCGAACGTTGTCTTACCAGGTTGCGCAGCTGGGGCTTGAAAAGGAAGTGTTGTCCTATCTTCCGGAGGAAGACCGGGAGGATAACCCCTTTGTGGGCCAAAACTATCTGGTCATCGAACTGGAGCGGGAAATCGCCGCGGGCGAAACGCGGCAGGCGGTCGACGGGGCGGTGCGTATGATCGGAACGCCGCGCCAACGTGAAATTTCCGACCGGATCACCGCGGCGTTGTCCGGGTGTAACAGCGCCATCGAATATATCCGGGAACACCATTCCGAACGGGGCGCCAGCCTTCACCAGACCTATATGCTGCTCTCGCTGTCCAACCGGATTGAACGAATGTCTATGCTCCTGGACCTGTTGGATACGGGACATATCCTCGATACCGGGCGGTTTGTGGAGCTGTTCCGGGTATTGGTCCGGGACGAAAACCGGAAGAACAGCATCGTGGAGTTCATGTCGCAGTCCCTGGGGTACCTTGCTTATCAGATCGCCGAACACAAGGGACAGAAAGGCAACAAATACATCACCGCCACTCCCGCAGAATACCGGGCGATGCTGGGCAGCGCCATGGGCGGCGGGGCATGGGTCTGTCTTGTCGTGGTGATCAAGAACCTGCTTACGCGGCTGCCCATGGCGGTTTTCTGGCATGGCTTTGCCTACAGTGTCAACTATAGCCTGGGTTTTATCCTTATCGAGGAGACCGGCGCCACCCTGGCGACAAAGCAGCCGGCATTTACCGCGAGCGCAGTCGCGAGTTCGCTAGACACCCGAAAAAATACGTATCAACCAAATCTGTATAACCTGGCGGTCACGGTGGCCAGGGTCTCACGGAGCCAGATCGCTTCGTTTGCAGGCAACCTGATCGTGGTATTCCCGGGCGTGACGTTGCTGGCATGGGGATATGACGCGCTCTTCGGATCCAGGCTGGTGGCGGGAGACGTGGCGGCGAAAATGCTCCGCGACCAGCATCCCTGGCAAAGTCTGTCATTGTTGTATGCCTGCAATGCCGGCGTCTTTCTGTTCCTGAGCGGCATCATAGCCGGGTATGTTCAAAACAAGATCCAATACGGCCAGATCAGCCGGCGGCTCCAGACCCATCCCGTTCTGAGGTTGTCCTTGTCAAAGCCTCGTCTGCAGCGGCTGGCCATCTATGTGGAGCGGCATGCGGGGTCCCTGATCGGCAATATTTGCCTGGGATTCTTTCTGGGTATGGCGGGTTTTGTCGGCGAGATCTTCGGCATCCACTTCGATATCCGGCATATTACCATCTCGGCGGGAAACGTTGCGTTGGCTGTTTACGGGTTAGGGTTGCAAAATATTCCCGCGGGTTTCCTGGCCGAAGTACTCATCGGCGTGCTTGGGATCGGGTTCCTGAATTTCCTCGTTAGTTTTTCGCTTGCCTTTTTCGTAGCGGCGCGTTCACGCGGGGTCCGTCTCCGGGAGTATCCGGAATTCATCGGAATATTGGCGAGATATTTCCTCCGCAGTCCCCTGGATTTTGTCCGGCCGAGACGCAAGGTAGTGCAGGAGCCGGCGGCCGCGGAAGCCGGAATAGAATAATAATGTACATTGCAGACCTATGTCACCCATCATCGAATGTGTTCCAAATTTCAGTGAAGGCCGGAACCCGGAGCTCATCAGGCAAATCACCGATCAGATCGAGCGCGTCGCAGGCGTTCGCCTTCTCAACGTAGACCCGGGTAAGGCGACCAACCGTACCGTCGTCACTTTTGTCGGTGCGCCGGAAGCGGTGGTGGAAGCGGCATTCCTGGCGATCAGGAAGGCCGGCGAAGTGATCGACATGCGCACGCACAAAGGAGAGCACCCGCGGATGGGCGCAACCGATGTTTGTCCGCTGATACCCGTTTCAGGGATCAGCATGGAAGAAACGGCACGGTGGGCGCAGCGGCTGGCCGCACGCGTCGGCAGTGAACTGCAGATCCCCGTATATCTATATGAGGCGGCACAGCCGGACAAAGGACGGCATAATCTTTCGGTTATCCGGGCGGGTGAGTACGAAGGGTTTTTTAAAAAGATACTGCTGCCGGAATGGAAACCGGATTTTGGGCCGGCGGAATTTGACGCCCGCCGCGGCGCTACCGTGATCGGCGCCCGGGATTTCCTGGTGGCCTACAACGTGAACCTGAATACCACATCAACGCGCCGGGCCAATGCGATCGCGTTCGATGTGCGTGAGGCGGGACGGGTGATAAAGGAAGGCGGAAAGGATGTTCAGGTCCCGGGTACCCTGAAGGCCGTCAAAGCGATCGGCTGGTTTATCGAAGAATATGGGATCGCACAGATCTCGATGAACCTGACCAATATCCGGACGACACCTGTCCATGCGGCCTTCGACGAAGTTTGCCGGGCGGCCGCGGCTCGCGGGATCCGGGTCACCGGGAGTGAACTGGTGGGGCTGATCCCCTTGCAGGCCATGCTGGATGCAGGCAGATATTTCCTGGAAAAGCAGCAGCGCTCCGTCGGAGTTTCGGAGAAGGAGTTGATCCGGATCGCCATACTTTCGATGGGCCTGGATGAATTGGGACCTTTCCGGCCGGAAGAACGGATCATCGAATATCAGCTGCGCACGGGAGCGCAAGAGAAGCTGGTGAAAATGCCGTTGAATGACTTTGCCGACGAGACCGCCAGCGAAAGCCCCGCTCCGGGCGGCGGGTCGATCTCCGCCTGTGTCGGCGCACTTGGCGCGGCGTTGGGGACGATGGTGGCAAACCTTTCGGCACATAAGAAAGGATGGGACGAACGTTGGAAAGAGTTCAGCGACTGGGCGGAAAGGGGACAGCGATACAAGGAGGAGCTCCTGCGGCTCGTCGATGCGGATACACAGGCGTTTAACGGGATCATGGCCGCCTTTGCCCTGCCAAAAGGCAATGAGGCAGAGAAAATCCTGCGGACCGACGCCATCCAGCGGGCGACCCGTTCGGCAATCGAGGTGCCTTTCCGGGTGATGGAGACGGCATATGAGAGCTTCGCGCTTATCCGGGCCATGGCCGAAGCAGGTAATCCGACTTCCGTTTCGGACGCCGGTGTCGGAGCCCTTTGCGTGCGGGCCGCGGTCCTGGGAGCCTTCCTGAATGTCAGGATCAACGCGGCGGGTTATAACGACAAGGGGTATACGGGCAGTATCCTGGAAAAAGGCGCGGCGATCGCGGAGTCGGCAGCGAAAGCGGAAAAGGAAATACTGGCCATCGTCAACGAGAAGATATCGGGATAAAACTTTTTTATGCAACATCTCCATGTCTACCGCAAACAGGATATTATCGGCCTGACCCGAATACGGCAATTCGAGACCAAAGTCGGCGAACGGGTATCGGTGGCGGCCGACGCCGCGAACGTGGCTGCCAGCGTCGAGAAGACGGATGCCGAGTACATCCTGATCGGGATCCCGGAAGATATCGGAGTCCGTGCCAACGAAGGGCGCGGCGGGACCGGTTCGGCGTGGCCTTTTTTCCTCAAGAGCTTTCTCAATCTGCAAAGCAATGATTTTCTAACCGGCGAAGGGGTGCTGGTGCTGGGCTATTTCGATTTCAGCGAATTGGACCGGTTGATCGAAGCGAATGCCTATGGCACAGAAGAAAAAACGACGGCGTACCGGCATGCCGTCCACTCCATCGACGAGGCGGTGGAACCGCTCATCAAGCTCATCACCGCAGCGGGGAAGATCCCGGTCGTCATCGGCGGCGGGCACAACAACGCCTATCCCCTGATCAAGGGGGCTGCCAAGGGATTGCACAAAGCCGGGCTGATCTCCCTGACACAGATCAATGCGGTCAACCTGGACGCTCATTCCGGTTTCGGGCCGATCGAAGGCCGGCACAGCGGCAATTCCTTCCGCTACGCCGAAGAAGACGGCTTCCTGGAAAAATATTGCGCGATCGGCGTCCATGAAAACGACCTCCCTCAGAATGTCTGGCTGGATATCACCAACAACCCCTTTGTCGACCTCATCACATACGAAGACATCCTGGTACTGGAACGGAGGAATTTTACCCAGGCGGTGGCGCATGCGACCGGGTTCACAGAAGACAACTATATCGGGTTGGAGCTGGATCTCGACGTTTTCGGACCCACAGGGACCGGGATGCCGCCTACGGGCATTGGTCCGCTGCAGGCACGGCAGTACGTGACATTCGCGGCAACGGATTCGCGGATCGCCTATTTTCATATCTGTGAAGGGGTCTATTCGATCTGTCATGGGCAAAGCGAAGCGGCAGGACTCCTTATGGCGACCATTGTAAGCGATTTCCTGAAAGCACGCGAATAAAGCGGGTAGCGTGTCGGGAAGATCTTCAAAACGGGATCCCGATATTGATATATCCGAGCACCCGACGCGACTGGTCGGAATACATCGCGCTCAGCTCGAGCGGTCCCAACGGGAACATATAGGTGAAGGTTAGCGCGTAGCCGGACAGGAAATCGGGCGTAGTGAAAAATGCGCTTTTGGTGATAAAATTGTTAAACAGGACATTCGCCCTGCCGGTGACAAAAACATTGTCAAATAGCTGGTAGCGAAGGGCAAGCATCCCTTCGGCAACGCTGGAGGAATAGAATGTTCCCTCGCGAAGACCGGCGAACGTGACCTGGTTATGGAATTGTTCGGTCAGCCCGCCGATGGAGAACTCATTCATGACATTGTCCTTGTAGTTGAGATTCAGCCCGCCCTGCAAGTGGGTTTGCAGGGTATAGCGGCCGCTAAGCGGGATGTATTGATCGAATTTGAAGAGCAGCCGTTGGTAGGGGAGGTCCGAGAACGTGGTGTCGGCGCCGCCGCTCTGGGAGCCGAAAAACTGGACGTTCGGAGTTTGTTCGAATACATTGTCGGCCTCCGCTTCCAGCGTAAAACCACGTCTGGGGTATACGGGGCGATCCAGGAGGTTGGTGCGGATGAGAAAATAGCTGGTCACGAATTTATTTTGGCCTTTGAATTCCAGGCTGGAGGTGATGGAAGGATCGTAGTCAATGTATTCAAAGCGGCTGCCCAAACCGATGGTCAGATCCCGGTTGGTGGAATAACCGAAATGGGCGTCAAGCTTGTAATAGGTCTGGTCGTATAGCCCGGCTTCCTGATAGCGGTTGTTATAGGTCGTGATCTGGAAGTCGTCGAACTGAGTGCCCAGGGTAAAGGAAAAGTTAGCCCGGCGACTGAAGTATTGCAGGTGTTCGGCACGGGCCCGGAAGTTTTGCCCGATGTTGACGGTGACAAGGCTGCGGGAGGTAGGCGTAAAGAAATTCCGGCTGGTCAGGTTGAGAATGGCGCTGATTCCGCTGAACTGGTTGTAGTTGAGCCCGATCTTGGAAAATGTCAGCGGATTTTCTTCCACCTGAAAAACAATCCTGTTCGTGCTGTCCGACAACCGTTGCATCGAATAGGTGATCCGGTTATAATAGCGGGTCCCGAACGCCCGTCTCACCATTTTTGAAAGCTGGTCCGCAGTATAGGAATGGCCGGTCAGCAGGTTCATGCTTTGGACAAAGAAGCCCTCGCTGGTGTGGTGAAGGCCGTTGACGGTATACGAGCTGATCTTTATGGCGCGAACCGCCGGAAGGCGGTTCGCGACGACCGGCTGCGGGCCATAGAGGGCATTGAGCGAATCGGCCAGTTTTTTAAAAACGGGATACAGGCGTCGTCCTTCATCGACGCCGGCCTGAATGATCTTCCTGGCTTCACCGAAATTGCCCATCCCGAATGGTTCGAGCGGCTGGTTCACATAGATATTGCAAAGCGGGATCTGCGTCCTGGTATCGGCTTCTTCCCGGAAGAAAGCCACCTGCATGAGCACCTGCAGGGCGTTGGTCACCTGGTCGGGTCCGCGCAGGGGTCCGGAGACGTTGCTCCCAATGACGATATCGGAGCCCATTTCCCGGACATCCCTGACCGGGAAATTTCTAACGACTCCGCCGTCCACCAGTTTGCGGCCGTTATCTTCCACGGCAGTAAAAATGGTCGGTATGGCCATGCTGGCGCGGACTGCGGTGACGATATCCCCCGTATCCAGCACCACGGCATCGCCGGTGGAAATATCGGTGGCGATACATTTAAACGGGATGGAAAATCGCGAGAAATCCTTTATCCCGTACACCGGTCTGAAAAGCTCGGCAAACTTCAGCCATAGCTCCTGGCCTTCTATCACACCCGTGGCAAAGCGAAACCAATGGTTCACCCACGGCAGTTCGACGTCATATTTGCCGTATTCGGATTTTTCATCCATGATCATGCTTCGCATGGAGGACTGGTTGGACAGGATCAGGTCCCAGTCGATCCCGCGGGCGATCTTTTCAATCGAATCGGCGGAATAGCCGATGGCATAGAGGCCGCCGAGGATGCTGCCCATGCTGGTGCCGGTAATATAGTCGATCCGGAGACCTGCGGAGTCTATCGCCTTGAGAATGCCGATATGGGCCAGCCCTTTTGCGCCGCCGCCGCTCAGTACCAAGCCGATCTTTGGCCTGCCGCCCGGCGGAAGTTGGCCGGAGACAGACGCCGCCAGGATCAAAAAGAGAATTAATAAGCCACTTCTCATGGTATCAAAGCGTCTTCTCCAATTCGACGATCTTGTCGAAGACTTGTTCATACTGACGGTTTGCTTTCCGGAGTTCGTCGTCGGTCTTCTTATATTCGGTTTCCGCCGTTATGAATTTATTTTTATCAGAATACGTCGAGGGATCGGCGAGAGATGCTTCCAGCCGGGATTTTTGTGCAGTAAGGCCCGCGATCTTTGTTTCCAGCTCCTGGAAAAGGCGTTGCTGGCGCTGGAGCTCCTTCTTTGCCTCTTTGTTGATGGGGGCGGGGGCCTCCGGTTTGGGAGGCGGAAGGGGAGAAGGAGCGGGGGGTGGTGTCACGGCCTGCTGTGTGGCGCGCCGTTCATTCCATTCTACCCATTCTTCATAGGTGCCCTTGAACTCGCGGATCCCGTGATGGTCGATCTCCCAGATCTTGTTGGCGGTTTTTGATATAAAATAACGGTCATGGCTCACCAGCAGATAGCTGCCTTCATATTTATTAAGTGCTTCGATCAGCAGCTCGCAGGAATGCATGTCGAGGTGGTTGGTCGGCTCATCAAGCAGAAGGAAATTCGCTTTGCTGATAATCGTTTTCGCGAGCGCGACCCGGGCTTTCTCGCCGCCGCTCAGCACCTTGATCTTTTTCTCCACATCGTCGCCGCTGAACAGAAAGCACCCAAGCAGCGCGCGGAGTTCGAGGTCCGTCTTCTGGCTTCCACACAGCTGCATTTCCTCCAGCAGCGTATTATTGACATCCAGCGCCTCCAACTGATGTTGCGCATAGAAGCTCTCTTCCACGTTATGACCCCAGATACGTTCCCCCGTGAATGGTTCGGTCCCCGCTATCATCCGCAGGAGGGTGGACTTGCCCTTCCCGTTGGCGCCGATCAGGGCAATCTTATCTCCGCGGTCGATCTCCGCCGAAGCGTTCTCTACGATCGTCAGGGGGCCGAATTTCTTCGTGGCGTGTTTGAGGGTTGCCAGGATGCGGCCGGGGGTTTTGTCGATCCGGAAGTTGATGCGGATATTGGGCCGCTCGATCTCGACGTCTTCTATTCGCTCGATCTTTTCCAATCGTTTCATGGCCGACTGGGCTGCTGCCGCCTTGGTGGCTTTGGCGCGGAAACGCTCGATAAAACGTTCCTGCTGCCGGATATACTCCTGTTGGTTCTCGAACGCCCGCTGCTGGAGCTCGATGCGCTGGACTTTTTCGGTTTCGTAGAAACTATAGTTGCCGTTGTAGATGTGCAATTCCTTTTGATAGAGCTCGACAATCCTGGTCACCATACGATTCAGGAAGTACTTATCATGGCTTACGATGACTACCGAACCCTGGTAGTGCTGGAGGTATTTTTCCAGCCATTCGATCGAAGGCAGGTCCATGTGGTTGGTCGGTTCGTCGAGGAGGAGCAGGTCGGGCTTTTGCAGGATCATCCGGGCCAGGAGCACGCGCATCCGCCAACCACCGCTAAACTCGCGAAAGGGCCTGGACAGATCCGAATTCGAAAACCCCAACCCTTGCAGGATCTCTTCCGATCGGTTCCGGATGGTGTAGCCGTCGAGGGTATCCATCTCGTGCAGTGCGTCGGTATACTGATGCAGGAGCGTTTCGTTGTCGGGATCGTTCTCCAGTTGTTTACCCAGCAAATCGATTTCCTTTTCCAGCTCCTGAACCCGTTCGAATGCCGTCATGGCAACCTCCAGGATAGAACCGTTTGTATCAAAACTCAACAGGTCCTGATGGAGATAGCCGATCGTGGTGCTGCGGCTTCGTTCGACGGTGCCGGCGGAAGGGAGATACTCCCCGGCGAATAATTTCAACAAGGTGGATTTTCCGGTTCCGTTATAGCCGATCAGGCCGATGCGCTCATTGGGCTGGATATGCCAGGTGGCGTCCTTTACGATCACCCTGGCGCCGAATTCGAAGGTTACGTTCTGTAGTCCTGCTAACATGAATTTTTACAAAATGGTATGCAAATTTAGCCCAGTGGCTTACCTTCGGCAAAACTTTCTTTCATGCGGAAACTGGTTATACTGATCATTATTATTCTTGTGGCCGGGTTGCTGGTGTATAAGTTGTTGTCGGACAAAAAAACCCAGCCCGGTCTCCCGCCGGATCAGGCATTAAGGATCAGTAAAAACTCCACCCGATTCGACTCGGCGTTTGCCGGGCTTATGACGGAATACTTTTCGGTCAGGGATGCCCTCGTGGACTGGGATACGGTCAAGGCCGACCAGGCGGCGTCGCGGGTGGCGTCCAGCGCGGACAGTTTGCCGCTTCGATTGTTAAAGGCGGACAGCGGCATCGTGATGACGGCGAAGAGTCTGGCGGCGAGTATGGAGGCGGAGGCGAAAGGGTTTGTCGGTGAAACGGGAATCGCCGGCCGGCGGCATTCCTTCGACATGCTGACAAGCGAGCTCTATGACCTGGTAAGGGCGGTGCAGTATGACGGTGAGAAATTATATCATATTAAATGTCCGATGGCATTCGGGGATTCGGCCGAAGGATTCTGGCTCAGCAATACTCCCGCGATCGTCAATCCGTATTTGGGCAAGAAGCACCCGACATACGGGTCCAAGATGCTAACCTGCGGGGAAGTGACCGATTCGCTCGATTTTGGCAAAAAGTAGCCAGCGCCGCCCCGCGAAGCGGGGCGGCGGCGTGCATCAGGGCTTATATACAAACCGGATGGTCGCGCTATTCTGCTCGCTGGAAGACATAAATGCCTTGTATTTCTCCTCCCCGGACGTCACCATCAGCAAAGCGGTATTGGGTGGGATATCCCCGAGGTTATCCGCATACATCACCAGCTCATACACGACATTGGGGAAGGCGTTGAAATGAATGGTCAATGGCCGGTCGGTGAGCATCTGGCGGTATAGCAGCAGTTTATCGTTGATGAGTACGGTAACGGTATCATGATCGATAATCGCGTCGTCATACAGGTCGATCTTTACGTCGGCACTGTGGAGGGTAACGGTCTTGATCAGGTTCTGTTCCCGTGGCTGCAGGTGAAGGGTTTTCTGGAGGGCGATGAGCGTATCCGATTGTTCGATATCAGTGGGAAAGTCCGACCGGGTGGCCCGTTTAAGCCTGATCTGTCCGGGCGGACAGACCAGTTTCTTGTCGGAGTATACGCCTTTCCAATCGCCGTTAAGTTCTTCCTGGTCGCCGTTCTTCGAATAGTTAAGATCGTACGTCTTAATACAGGCCTCGCATTCGACGGGGATCACGGCTTGCAACACCCGGTTCTCGATCAATACCAGTCGATGGGTCTTCGGGTTGTAGCGGCCGGTGAAGCTCATTTTGACAAAATGCTCCCGGTCAAAATAGTCATATGCTTTTCCTGTAAGATGGTCATCGCTAAAATTGATCTGCAGCTCGAGGTAGTATTGCGGGTAGCAGCCGCCGGGGCCTTGCGTCAGCGTTCCTTTCCAGATCCCGTTTAGGTCTTCGCCGCGGCCGATGCCGGTGAGGGTCAGCAGGACCGGCAGAAGGAGACTGCGCATATCAGTTTGGTTTTACGTACTTAAAAGTGACGGTGGCGTTCCGCAGCAGGCTGGAACTGATATTCACCTTATATTCCTTGTCTCCGGCCTTTACGATCATCAGCGAGGTGTTCGGCGGGATCGTCCCTTCGTTGTCCGCTACCATCACCAGTTCATGATAGTCATTGTCTTCATCCAGATGCAGGGTAAGTACAAGGGGTCTGTCTGTCAGCATCGCATGGTCGATCACCCTTTTGTTGTCCAGGTATACCGAGACGGTGTCATTGTCGATGATGCCGTCGTCATAGATGTTCAGCACGACTTCACGGGTATTCACTGTCAGCGAGCGGACGAGCGTGTTGGAGCGATCGAGCAGAATGCGTGGAGTTATGGTCGGGAATTTATGGCTCAGGCCGGTTCCGCTGTCCGCCATCGGATTCGTCGACGACCGCTGCGGTATGGATGCGCGTGCCAGCGCCGGCGCTGTCGGAGCGGGGGTTTGCGGCCGGTGTGTTGCCGGTTTCGGGGTATGGCGGGCGACCGCGCTATCGGGATGACGGCCGGCGGTCAGGAGGCGGTTCGAAACCGGAGGCTTCGCGGCCCGCTTGCGGGTTAAGCCGGCAAGACGCGTGCTGTCCGCGTGGGGAGGTGCTATCCTGCGGATAGGCGGCGCTTTGACCTCCGGTTTTTCCCTTGCAAGCTCCTCCCGCTTCAATTCCTTTTTCCGTTCGACCAGAAAAGGCTCTTCATAAAAGTCGGACGTAGGTACTTTCCGGAGAAAGACGGTACCGTGACCGCAGTTGGAAGAATCCTTGACATTCATGCTGACGTATTTCCCTTCGAGAAATTCTTCGTCGCCGGATTTGGTGTACTGGAGGAAGCACGTCATGATACAAACAATATCGCCGAATTGCTGCCGGACCTCGAGGAGTTTGCCTTCCTGCAAGATTACCTTTCCGGTTTTCTGGTTGACGGTACCTGCGGCAGCGGCTTTGCCATAGAATATCGACGAGAGATACGAATACGTGACGCCTTCGAATTTTTTGTCATTTTGGGCGATCTGAACTTCAAACTTATACCGGTTGTAGATATCGAATAGCGAGGAGTGTACCCCCTGCCCCGAGCTGAAATGACCCTGCCAGACGCCGGTCAGGTCCTGAGCGCAGGCAAACAGCGGTGTAATGAAAAGGAGAAAGGTCAATAATCTCTGCATGTCCTACGGTGTCCTTTTTGGCAAATTAAATAAATAATCGGTTTTAGACCCTACCATTTGTCAAATCAGGGTGGTCCCGGCACCTTCAGATTGACAAGAGTTTGTTAATTTTGCACCCTTATGATCAAGATCACTTTTCCGGATGGCGCCGTCAGAGAATATAAAAGCGGCGTCACCGCGCTGGAAATCGCGCGGTCCATCAGTGAGGGGTTGGCGAGAAAAGTTCTCGCCGCCAACGTCAATGGGCAGGTATGGGATGCGACGCGTCCGATCACTACGGATGCCACCCTGAAACTATTGACCTGGTCGGATGCGGAAGGCAAATCGACTTTCTGGCATTCTTCCGCCCACCTGATGGCGGAGGCGGTGGAATCCTTATTTCCCGGCGCCAAATTTTGGGTCGGTCCGGCCGTCGACACCGGCGGCTTCTACTACGATATGGACCTGGGCGGACGCCAGATCACCGAGGACGATCTTCGCAAGCTGGAGGTAAAAATGGCCGAGCTGACAAAGGCGGGTGAGATCTATCGCCGAAAAGAGATCAGCAAAGCGGAAGCGGTCAAATACTTTTCGGAAAAGGGGGATGAGTACAAACTCGACCTGCTGGAGAATTTGCAGGACGGGCAGATCACGTTCTATACCCAGGGAAATTTTACCGACCTCTGCCGCGGCCCGCATATTCCGAATACGGGGTTTATCAAAGCGGTGCGGCTGACTAACATTGCCGGCGCCTATTGGAAAGGTGATGTGCAGAATAAGCAGCTGACCCGGATATACGGCGTGACCTTCCCGTCGCAGAAAGAACTGGACGAATATTTGCAGATGCTGGAGGAGGCGAAAAAAAGGGATCACCGGAAACTGGGAAAGGAGCTGGGCATTTTTACGTTTGACGACCAGGTTGGGCCGGGTCTTCCGCTTTGGATGCCAAACGGGGCTGTGGTGATCGAACAACTCGAGCGGCTGGCCAAGGACACCGAGGAAAAGGCCGGATACAAGCGGGTCGTTACCCCAAATATCGCCAAGGAAAGCCTGTACATTACGAGCGGTCACTTGCCTTATTATCAGGAGAGTATGTTCCCGCCGATGGAATTGGAAGGGGAGAAATACTATCTGAAAGCGATGAATTGTCCGCATCACCATAAGATATACGCAGCTGAACAGAAGTCATATAAGGACCTCCCGTACCGGCTGGCGGAATATGGGACCTGTTACCGGTACGAGCAAAGCGGTGAGTTGTTTGGACTGATGCGTGTCCGTTGTCTTCACATGAACGATGCGCATATTTATTGCAGTAAAGACCAGTTCTATGAAGAGTTCCGGGCGGTCAACGAGATGTACCTGAAATACTTTTCGATCTTCGGGGTGGAGAAATACATCATGCGGTTCAGTACGCACGAGCCCTCCAAATTGGGTAAAAAATATATCGACGAGCCCGAACTTTGGAAAGAAACGGAGGCGTTGGTTCGGGATGTGCTGATCCGGACGAACACTCCGTACGTGGAAGTGCCGGATGAAGCGGCCTTCTACGGCCCCAAGATCGATGTCCAGATCTGGAGCGCTATCGGCCGGGAGTTCACATTGGCGACCAACCAGGTGGACTTTGCCCAGGGCAAGCGGTTCCGGCTGGAATATACCAATAAGGACAACCACGTGGAGACCCCGCTGATCATCCATCGGGCGCCGCTGGGCACCCATGAACGTTTTATCGGCTTCCTGCTGGAGCATTATGCGGGCAAATTTCCGGTCTGGCTGGCTCCTTTGCAGGTAAAGATCCTGCCGATCACCGATAAGTCGCTGGAATATGCACAAAGTCTTTCAGGTATGCTTAAAAATGCGGATATTCGTGTGGAGGTGGATGACCGCAGTGAGAAAATCGGCAAGAAGATCCGGGATACGGAGCTGGCCAGGGTTCCTTACATGTTGGTGGTCGGAGAAAAGGAAATGAATGACCGGAAAGTAGCCGTCAGACGCCAGGGCAAAGGCGACCTGGGGGTCAAGGGCATCGAGGAGTTCATTGCCGATGTGCAGCACGAGATCAAAGAACGCGTCCCTAATCCCTAAGGGCGTGAATAAAAGAAAATAAAAAAATTTTACGGCTTCCCCCAGGGAAGGAGGCCGGGTTTAAAAACAGTAAATGGCATTTCCACCAAGACCACCAAGACCCCCAAGAGGGAATTTTAATCCACGATTCAGAAAAGAGCAGCAACAAGAGCACCGTACCAATCATATGATCAGGGTTCCGCAGGTGCGACTGGTAGGCGACAATGTAGAAGTTGGCGTGTATTCGGTGCAGGAAGCCCTGAAGATGGCGCAGGACCAGGGTCTCGACCTTGTCGAAATCTCCCCCAATGCCGATCCCCCCGTTTGTAAGATCATCGACTATAATAAGTTCCTTTACGAAAAGAAGCGGAAGGAAAAGGAGATGAAGGCCAAGAGCAAGGCCTCCGAAGTGAAGGAGATCCGGTTCACCCCGAATACGGACGACCATGATTTCGACTTCAAGGCGAAACATGCCGAGAAGTTCCTGAAGGAAGGGAATAAGGTGAAGGCATATGTTCAGTTCAAGGGCCGGGCGATCCAGTTCAAGGAACGGGGCGAGTTGCTGCTGCTGAAGTTTGCCGAGCGGCTCAATGACTCCGGGGTGCTGGAGGGCATGCCCAAGATGGAAGGCAAGCGAATGCTGGCCATTTGGGCTCCCAAACCGCAGAAAAAGAAGGAAAAGGACAAAACCGCATAAATTTTTGGCCAGATTTGGGAAAAAGCCGCAATATTGCGGCTTTTTTCATAGCTTTGCAGCCCCAAATGGCTCCATAAGTGGTCACCCGTGTGATCCGCCAGCAGGGAATCAAGCAAAAATGCATCCCCAATGCCAAAGGTTAGAACGAATTCGAGTGCCAAAAAGCGGTTCAAAGTAACGGGCACCGGCAAAATTACCCACCAAAAAGCGTTCAAGCGTCACATTCTTACGAAGAAATCCAAAAAGCGCAAGCGCCTGATGCGCAAGAAAGGCGAAGTTTCGGCGGCCAATCTGGATTTTGTAAAAAGGCTCCTGAGGCTTAAATAATTTTTCTAACTTATTCAAACTTGTAAGATATGCCACGTTCTGTAAACGCCGTTGCTTCCCGCGCCCGCCGGAAACGCATTCTGAAAGAGGCAAAGGGATTCTACGGCAAACGTAAAAATGTATACACCGTAGCCAAAAACGTCCTCGAGAAGGGTCTTCAATACCGTTATGTCGGCCGGAAACTGAAGAAGAGGGAATACCGGACGCTGTGGATTGCGCGGATCAATGCCGCCGTTCGGGCGGAAGGGCTGACCTACTCGGTCTTTATCCATAAACTGGCTCAGAAAGGGATCGGTCTTGACCGGAAGGTACTGGCTGACCTGGCGATGAACGAGCCGGAAACGTTTAAAAAGCTGGTAGCTTCGGTAAAATGACAAAATAATAAAGATTGTTCGCCAGGAACGCCCCCGGAAGGGGGCGTTCTTAATTTGCGGGAGTTGATACGTTTTTTTATATATTTTTGCGCCATTAATTCCCACAATTACTTTAACCATTAAATTCACACGAAACTGGATCAGGCACAGCAGAACAACACGTACACCGACCTGGTGACACAAACGTTCAACTTCCCGCAGGAAGGTTTCGAAGTCAAGGACCACTATCTCCAATTTAACGGGCTCGATCTGAAAACGCTGATTGACAAATATGGTACACCCCTCAAGCTAACCTATTTGCCAAAGATCGGAATGCAGATCAACAAGGCGAAGAAGATGTTTGCCGCGGCGATCAAGAAGCATCGCTACGAAGGAAAATATTTTTACTGCTACTGTACAAAGAGCTCGCATTTCTCCTTTATCGTAGAAGAGGCGCTAAAGAACGATATCCACCTGGAAACATCCTACGCGTATGACATCGAGATCATCAAAAAGCTTTATGCGCGTAAAAAGATCACCAAGGATACCTATATCATCTGCAACGGGTTCAAGCAGAAGACCTATACGAGCAGGATCGCTTCGCTGCTGAACGCGGGGTTCCGGAATGTGATCCCGATCCTGGACAACAAAGACGAGTTGCAGCAATACAAGCGATCGGTGAAAGTGCCGTTCAAACTGGGGATCCGGGTGGCTGCGGAAGAGGAGCCGACCTTCCCCTTCTATACCTCCCGGCTTGGTTTTCGCGCACGCGACGTCCTCGAATTCTATGTAGACAAGATCGAGGGGAATGAGGACCGGTTCCAACTCAAAATGCTCCATATCTTTTTGAATAAAGGCATCAAGGACGATATCTATTATTGGAGCGAGCTGAATAAGGTGATCAATCTGTACTGCCAGTTGCGAAAGATATGCCCGGAGCTGGATTCGATCAACATCGGCGGCGGCTTTCCGATAAAGCACTCCCTCGGTTTTGAGTACGATTACCAATTCATGATCAACGAGATCGTCCACAATATCAAAAAAGCCTGCAAGCGCAATAATGTTCCGGTGCCGCATATCTTCACCGAGTTTGGCAGCTATACCGTGGGCGAGAGCATGGCGCATATCTATAGTGTTATCGGCCAGAAGATGCAAAATGACCGGGAGATCTGGTATATGATCGACTCGTCGTTTATCACCACGCTTCCGGATACCTGGGGGATCGGCGAACGGTTCCTGATGCTGCCGATCAACAAGTGGGACGTGGAATATCAGCGCGTGGTATTGGGTGGGATCACGTGTGACAGCCACGACTATTATGATTCGGAAGAACACATCAATGAAGTCTTCCTGCCAAAGATCGTCAACGGCGAACCCTTGTACCTGGGATTCTTTCATACCGGCGCCTACCAGGATCAGATCAGTGGATACGGTGGGATCAAACATTGTCTGATCCCTTCGCCAAAGCATGTGATCGTCGGGCATGACAAGAATGGGAAACTGACCGACTGGCTGTATGCCAAGGAACAGACGGCGCAAAGCATGCTCAAGATACTCGGGTATGTCTAATGTTTCATCCGGTATTTCTTGTTGACTTTCGGGTTGTCGAAATAGGCGTTCAGCTGTTCTTCCGTCATGCTGCTCGTCTCCTCCAGCGGTACATCGATGAGCTGGACCTGGGTCTGTTTTAACTCTGCCTTTAAGGCGGCGGTCTTCTTGGTGATTTCGGGATCTTTGTCGCCGATAAGCGAATTTTCATGGATCATGTAATCCAGGCGTTTGACTGCGGCGCGGACGAGGGTCGCCTGGTTCTGTTCTGCGGTCAGCGGCGGTGCGGCGGTTTCTTTTACGGGCACCATGGCGACGCCGACACTGGGGAGGATCTCGCCCGTCGTCATATTATTGGAAGCGGTGGCGACGGTTCCCCCGAGACCGGTGGCGGCGGCCGTAATATCAAAACCCTGGCGGGTGTTGCGGGTATGCTTGACTTTTTTATCCAGCTGGAAAAAAGCGTATTTCAGCCGAAGCATGTAAACGCGGATATTTTTTACGGTCTGGTTATAGTCGTCTTTTGCATAGGGATAATTGAGCGCGTCCCTGACATAGATCTTAACGACAGCCGTATCATGCTGGAACATCTTATTGGTACCGACAAAATAGAGGATCAGGAGCTTTGTTTTTCCCGAGTCGGTCTCTTTTGCAAAATCATAAGGGGGTGACCAGGTAAAAAGGTCATCGCATTTTGCGACATTCGAATTGCCACGGATCGGCACGTTCGAATAGAAATTGATGGATTCGATGGGATAGGTGCCGCTTTCGCACTGTATCCGGAAGTTAATGGTGTCGCCTTCGTCAATGGTCAGGAGCCCGCTAACCGTCGGCTTGACGTGAGAAGGAATGACGTCGGTAGTAAAGAATTGGATGGTAAAGGAGGTGTCGATGCGGTCTTTTGGGTTATCGAGGTTTTGTACCCCGATCTTAACCTTGTACTGCACGTCATATTTCAGCCGGCCGGACAGGAAATACGATTTGTCGGCGCGAAAAGTGATCAGCCCGTTTTCCTTTATTTTCATTCCGACGGGCGCATCCTTCATAAAGAAGAAATAGCGACCCGGGTCGCGGTTGATCTCCAGTTGATAGCCGAGGCTGGAATCGACATGGAGGGAAAAATAGGGATTAAGATTGCGGATGCGTAGCGTATCCTCGGGTTTGACGGTGGTATCCTGCAATTGCAGCGGCGCATGAAAGGTGGGAATTTGAGCTAACCCCTGTTCTGAAACGATAACAACTACCAACAACAATAGCCATAGCCTTAGCAAAGGTTTCATCATGTGTGATTGGATTACATGGGTTTGAATGGCGAAATTAAAACAATCAATGCTAAAAAAGTCAAAAAAAGAGGCCGGTCCATCGGCGAGATGAGACCGGCCTGCCACAACCAAGTCCTTGCAACTACAAACTCAACAATTTTTCTGCAATTCCGGGTTACTGAACGGCAATTTGTTTGACCGTTTCCTTCTTTTCTTCCTTTTTGGGGAGCAAAAGCTTAAGGACACCATTTTCATATTTGGCCTGGATCCCATTGGTGTCGATCCGATCATCGAGATTAAAGCTGCGTTTAAAGCTCCGGAAGGAAAACTCCTTGCGGATTGTTTTGTACTCTTCGGTGCGGGTTTCATCCTGTTTTTCAAACCCGATGGTCAGCTGGCCATTATCGAGGGACAGCTTGAAATCTTCCCTGGTACGGCCCGGGGCGCTCAGCTCCAGATGGTACGCATCCGCAGTTTCATGGATATTGACCGGAGGAAAACCAAAGCTTTCTTCTTTTGCGGGGAAACCCTGGAAGAATTCATCGACGAACTGGGAGAGGCTCCGATGTCCGTTGTTGTTTACTTTTACGAGTGTCATACGATTAATTATTTTTGTTAGCGATTTGTTGTACCCCCAAAGATCAAACGGCATACCATCGGCCATAATCGGCCGGTATCAGGCCGAACTGGCAAACCGGGGCGGCTCCTACATGACATAAGAGCAGATTTTCGCCGAGGGTAGTGACAATATTTCACATTGAGATCCATCGTCCAGGATAACCAGGCTCTGTCGAGTTACAGAACTTTTGCGTTACCTTTGCGTTATTACTCCGCCGGCCCCTGGCCGGTTTTCAAAAAAACAGAATAAGATGTATCCAGAGCAAATAGTACTGCCGATGAAGGAGGAGCTGACGGACAATGGTTTCCACGAATTGCTGACCTCCGATGAAGTCAATCAACAATTGTCAAAGCCGGGAACAACCCTGGTTATGGTAAATTCGGTTTGCGGTTGTTCGGCCGGTTCGGCCCGACCGGGTGTATTGATGGCGGTAGCCAACGGAAAGAAGAAGCCCGATTTTTTAACGACGAGTTTTGCGGGTTTTGATACGGAAGCGGTTACGACGATCCGGGAACATTTGCTTCCTTACCCGCCGTCATCGCCATCCATCGCCTTGTTCAAGGACGGCGTATTGGTGCACATGATCGAACGGCATCAGATCGAGGGCCGGCCGGCACAGCTGATCGCCCATAATTTAATTGCCGCATTCGATGAATACTGTTAACTGAGGATCACGACATTACCAGCCAGGCCGCCGCTTTGCGACGGCCTTTTTTTATGCCGCTGGCGTAAAGTTTTTGTGCACAATTGGGGAAAAGCTATGAAATATAGGTAGGTAGCGGATTTCGGCGGAAAAACGTTCCCCGTGGAACGTTGTTGTGGAACGAGAATGCCCAAAATTTAGTGTGATGTGGAAAATTAAATTTGATGGCGGGGGTACCGGATTTTAATGTAGGTTTGCGCAGCGCAGGCAAACTGCCATAGAACTATGTATCCCAATCTTTATTATGCCTTTTCGGATCTTTTTGGTCGGGTTCCCGGCTGGTTGAACTGGTTGCGATTTATCAACTCATTCGGTTTTTTTGTGGCGCTCTCTTTTATCGCTGCGGCCGTCGTTCTGACAAAGGAATTGATGCGGAAGGAACGGGAGGGGTTATTGCAAAGCCGGGAGGAAGTCGTTCTGATCGGGAAACCCGCGAGCGCCGGGGAGCTCCTACTGAATTTCCTGCTTGGTTTCATATTGGGTTTCAAGCTGATCGGCCTATTCACCATGAATGCCGGTCCAGACTTCAAGATCCAGGATTACATCCTCAGCGGCCAGGGAAGCCTGGCGGCCGGCTTTGCGTTGGGCCTGTTATTCGCGGGGCTCAAATGGTATGAAAAGAACAAACAAAAGTTGCCTCAACCGCAGGAAAAGACGATCCGGATCTGGCCGCACGACCGGGTGGGGGACCTGACGATATATGCCTTTATTTTTGGTTTTATCGGCGCCAAGGTTTTCAACAGCTTTGAAACCTGGGATGATTTTGTAAGAGACCCGGTCGGCTCTTTGTTCTCTTTCAGCGGACTGACCTTTTACGGCGGATTGATCTGCGCCGCGCTTGCGATCTGGTGGTATGCCAAAAAGCATGGCATCGGGTTCTGGCAATTAAACGATGCTGCGGCCCCCGGCCTGATGCTCGCTTACGCTATCGGCCGGATCGGCTGCCAGGTATCCGGTGACGGGGATTGGGGGATCCTGAACAGCGCTTATATCACCGACTTACACACCGGGAAGGCGGTTTTGGCGCAGCCGGGAGAATATGACCGCACGATCGGGCAGTTTTCCAATTCGTATGCTTCTGCCTTTAGTGACTTGCATTTGCACGGCCTGGACCAAATACCACATCTGGCGGTCAAGGCTCCGAGCTTCTTACCCAATTGGCTTTTTGCGTATTCCTACCCGCATAATGTGATCGACGCCTTGGGGAATGTCCGGATTCCCGGATGTGGCGGCGATTATTGTAATCAACTTCCGATACCGGTATTCCCAACCCCGGTGTACGAGACCCTGATGTGTCTCGTGTTGTTCGGAGCGCTTTGGGCAATCCGCAAGCGGCTGAAAACACCCGGGTACTTATTTGGAATTTACTTGATCCTTAACGGAATAGAGCGATTTGTCATCGAGCATATCCGGGTCAATAGCCGATACCAGTTTCTTCCGGGCCACCCCACCCAGGCTGAATTGATCTCTTTCGGGCTGGTGATCGCCGGATTAGCCATTCTGTGGGCATTGAAAAGGCGCAAAACGGGCATCCCGTCAGAACCGCGATCGCCCGCATAAACAGCCGCCGGTCCTACTATCTTTCCTTTTATCATTTACGTCCAGAACGCTGTAACGGAGCGGCCCTTTTTGCGTCAGATAGTGACGTGAGCAAACGATCGCCCCGTTAACTGATGGTCACCAAATCCGGGTCATTGGTCAACAAAAATTCGCGGTGAGCCTGCCGGCGGGTAATTTCGAGCAACTTTAATCGACGAGAAACTGCCAGTTATCAAGTTTAACGGCCTTTCAACACAAAGCAATATACTATGTTATGCAAAGTAGTTATCTTTGCATTGTAATAACTAACAAATAGTACTATATCAACAAAATAGCTTTATGAGACACATCTCCCTGATCGCAATTCTTCTGACCTTATCCGGACTGTTTGCAGCGGCGCAACCAAGCGCCAAAGTTAATTTCGACCCGGATCCGCTTTCCGGCGGCAAGATCTCGGGCAATATTATAGATGATAAAGGACAGCCCCTGGAAGCTGTCACCGTCACTCTCCTGAAGGCGGCGGATTCATCCCGCATTAAGGAAACCGTAACCAATAAGGCTGGACATTTCGTTTTTTCCGATGTGGCCGACGATAAATACCTGGTGCTCGCGACATTCGTCGGACACAACCCCAAGTATTCCCAGCCGGTCGAAATTGCCGGTCGGAATGCGCGGACCATACCGCCATTGGTGCTGACCGGAACCGGAGGCAGTCTGGCAGCCGTATCGGTGGTTGGAAAACGGCCCCCGATCGAGCAAAAAGCCGACCGGACCATCATAAATGTCGATGCATCCCCGTCCAACGCGGGCAGTACGGCGATGGACGTGCTGGAAAAAGCTCCGGGCGTAACCCTTGACAAAGACGACAATATCAGCTTAAAGGGCAAGCAGGGAGTGACCATCATGATCGACGGGAAACCGACCTACTTGTCGGCAACACAACTGGCTGACTACCTGCGCAGCCTGCCTGCTTCTGCCATTGACCAGATCGAGCTGATGACCAATCCGTCGGCCAAATACGACGCAGCCGGGAATTCAGGGATCATCAATATCAAGACAAAGAAGAACAAAATGCAGGGTTTTAACGGTAATCTCAACCTGACCCATATCCAGGGGGTATACCCGAAGCCGAGCGGAAGCGTCAACCTGAACTATCGTACCGGCCAGTTCAATTTCTTCCTGAATGCCGGTTACGCCCATTGGGAGGGTTTTCAGGTGCTGAACATCCAACGGAAATACCTGGACACGAACGCCGCGCACACGGTCAATTCGATCTTTCAGCAAACCACCTCCATGCACTTTATAAACCCGGAGGGCAATATCAAGTTTGGAATGGACTATTACGCCTCGAAAAAGACGACCGTTGGCTTTGTCATCAGCGGATTCCAGAACCGGGAGCAAAACATATCCGGCAGCAATATCCAGTTGCTCGACCCCAGTTATGCCGTTGATTCGCTTGTTTATTCGCCGAACACAAATACGACCACCTGGAAGAATATCTCGGCGAACCTGAACTTCCGGCACACCTACGATTCTGCCGGGCGCGAGCTGACCGCCGACCTGGATTATGTCCGCTATTCCTCGGTCAGCGACCAGTATTTCAACAACCAGACGTTTTCGCCGAACAAAGACCTGCTCGATCAGTCGATCCTTACCGGCCATTTGCCAAGCAGCATAAACATCTATACGTTCAAGACCGATTATACCCGCCCGCTGGCAAAAGGCTACAAACTGGAAACAGGGCTGAAATTCAGCTATGTCAATACCGATAACACCGCCGACTATTATGACGTTGTGAGCGGCAAGCCGGAAGTGGACACGACCAAGACAAACGCTTTTCTGTACCGCGAGAATGTCAACGCCGCTTATGTGACGATGACCAAACAATATGGGAAGAAATGGACGGTACAGGCCGGACTACGCGCAGAAAATACCAATTATTCCGGCCATCAGCTTGGCAACGGTCTTACGGTGGTCAACAATGATTCCACTTTTTCGCGGAGCTACGTCAATCTCTTCCCGACACTTTACGTGACGTACGACGTGAACGAGAAGAACACTTTTACGCTGAATTACGGCCGCCGCATCGATCGTCCCGCATACCAGGACCTCAACCCGTTCCTGTTCTTCCTCGATCAGTATACGTACCAGGCAGGTAACCCCTATCTCCAACCGCAATACACGAACAACGTGGAGGTTGCGCATACGTACAAGCACTGGCTGACGACGACCCTGAACTATAGCTATACCGTCAATTTCTTTACCGAGACCTTTCAGCAGTCGGGTCAGGCTACCATCGTAAGGAACGGGAATATCGGGAGCCGGCAGAACGCAGGGATCGCGGTAAGCGCCCAGATCCCGGTGACGAAGTGGTGGACGGCCATTGCGTATAGTAACGTCAACTACAATAAATTCACCGGCATGCTGTACGGATCTAACATCGACGTTTCCGCGACGACACTATTGCTGAACCTCAATAACCAGTTCCATTTCAATCATGGCTGGGCCGGCGAACTGTCCGGGTTCTACCGCACAAAGGGGGTCGAAGGGCAGATTATCGTGGATCCGATGGGCCAGGGAACGGTCGCGGTGTCGAAAAAGATCCTCAAGGACAAGGGCAGCCTGAAGCTTTCCGTCCGGGACTTCCTGTATACCAACCAGGTGCATGGTTATATCAATTTCCAGGAGACCGACGCAACCTTCCACAACCGGCGCGACAGCCGGCAGGTAGGGGTGACCTTTACCTATAACTTCGGAAAGCCGTTAAAAGGCATGGGCAACGGACGCCGGAACGGCGGCGCGGGCGAAGAGGAAAGCCGGGTTAAGACCGGCGGCAACGGGAATTAATCCCTAAATTTGTGCATAACCCGCAAATATGCCATCCTTTGATATCGTCAGTAAAGTCGACCAACAAATACTGGACAACGCCGTCAACGTCACCAAAAAGGAGATCACCAACCGGTTTGACTTCAAGGATTCGCCCGTCAGGATCGAGCTGAACAAGAAAGACATGAAGATCGACCTGGAGGCGGAAAGCGAGATGAAACTGAAGCAGATCGTGGACGTGCTGATCAGCCGCTCGATGAAACAGGGTCTGGATCCGCTGGCGTTCGATCTTACAAAAGAAGCCCACCAAAGCGGAAAAGTTACCCGCCAGGAGGTGCCGGTGCGCAACGGACTCAAACAGGAGGATGCCAAGAAGGTCACAAAACTGATCAAGGATTCGGGGCTGAAAGTCCAGTCGCAGATCATGGACGATCTGGTCCGCGTGACGGGGAAGAAGATCGACGACCTGCAGGCGGTCATCAAGCTATGCAGCGGGGCAAACCTGGGAATTGCGCTGCAATACGTGAATATGCGCAATTAGGCGGGCCGGCGCCGCGCCGCCGAAGGCCAATTTAATTTGACCGGACGAAAATTAATCCCTACCTTTGCCAGCCAAAGAATAAAAATCGTACGGCCAAATCCGTACAACTCTCAAACAGAACAGATTATGAAAAAAGATCTTCACCCCAAAGGTTACCGGATGGTTGTTTTCAAGGATATGAGTAACGGGGTTGCCTTTCTGAGCAGGTCAACCGCGCAGTCCCGTGAGACAATCAAATATGAGGACGGTAACGAATACCCGCTGATCAAATTGGAAATTTCCAATACATCCCACCCTTTCTTTACCGGTAAGAATGTCCTGGTCGATACCGCGGGAAGGATCGACAAGTTCAAGAAACGTTACGAGAAGAAGACCAAATAGCGGAATTTTTTTGTCACACATTTTTCCCCTTCGTTAATCGAGGGGGTTTTTTTTGGCGATGCGCATGCCTGTCGAAGCGGGTCCGACGAAGTTCGATGGGGTTGATTGAATTTTCTTTAGTTTTGGCCCCCATGCTGTTATTTGAAGATACTTCCTGTACGGGCGATCTCCTTCCGTTTACCGCGGTGCGGCCGGTCCTCGATCTCCGCATGGGTATCCTGACCTTTCGCGAGAAATGGGAGCGGTTGCTGGGTGCGGGTAATTTCTCCACCGGACCCTTGTCCCGCGGACCGGCGCTGCCAGCCAATCTCTTGCCAACACGGGCATTGGCGGCGCTGATCCGGGAAGAAACGGGGCGCGGGCCGCTTACGCAGGCTGTCGTCGACCGGTTGATCGTTCACGGCCGGCTCATCTGTTATCCCTGGCATCTTTTTCAGCATAACGGTGAAGCGTTGGCGGAAGACTTCGACCTGGTTACGGCGGGCAGGCAAAGCGCGCCGATCCCGGAATCGGTCCGGGCGGATGAACCGGAAAATATTTTCATCGAATCGGGAGCGCGACTTTCGCACTGCGTGCTCAACGCCGCTACCGGACCCATCTACATCGGGTCCAACGCGGAGATTATGGAGGGGGCGCTTATCCGCGGGCCATTTGCCTGCGGAGAAGGAGCGGTTGTAAAAATGGGGGCGAAGATCTACGGCGCCACCACCCTTGGACCGCATACCACGGCGGGCGGCGAAATAAAAAACGCTGTCTTTCTCGGCTACTCGAATAAGGGGCATGACGGTTATCTTGGAGATGCGGTTATCGGTGAATGGTGTAACCTCGGCGCCGGAACCTCGGCTTCCAATGTCAAGAACAACGCCGGTATTATCCGGGTCTATCACCCCGTTTCCGGCGGTTATCTTCCCGCCGGGACGAAATGCGGGCTGTTGATGGGCGACTATTCGCGATCGGCGATCAATACCAGCTTTAATACAGGCACGATGACCGGTATTTCCTGTAATATCTTTGGCGAAGGGGCGCCGCCCAAATATATCCCGGACTTCAGCTGGGGTCACGACGGGCAGATGCGGTATGCCTGGGACAAGGCCTTGCAGGATATCGCCACCTGGAAGAAAATGAAGGGGCGCGAGATCGGGGACGACGAGCGGAATGCATTAAAACATATTTTTGATCAGCAACCGGGCGGGGCCCGCCCATCGGGCCAATAGAAAAAAACAACACAAGCGCAAACATGAGACAACAAATTGCTGCCGCGAACTGGAAGATGAACCTCACGTACGGCCAGGGAGGGGAATTGCTTGACAAGATCCTCAATGAAAATATCGTTTTGCAGCCGTACCAGCGGGTTGTTTTTGCCGTTCCCTTTCCCTATCTCGTCATGGCATATGAACGACTGGCGTCGAAAAACAACTATTTCGTGGCGGCGCAGAACTGTTCGGACAAGAAGTCCGGCGCCTATACCGGAGAGGTCTCCGTGGAAATGCTTCGGTCGATCGATGTCAAATATTGTGTGATCGGGCATAGCGAAAGAAGGGAATATTTCGGCGAGCAGGACCTGACACTTGCCCGGAAAGTGGAACTGTGCCTGGAAAACGGGGTCACCCCTATCTTTTGTTGCGGCGAGCCCCTGGCGATCCGGGAGGTAGGCGCGCAAAATGCCTTTGTAGAGACGCAACTGCGCGAGGCCTTGTTTCATCTCAACGAGGCCCGGTTCCGGGAGATCGTCATTGCCTATGAACCGATCTGGGCGATCGGAACCGGCAAGACCGCAACCTCCGCGCAGGCGCAGGAGATGCATGCGCATATCCGCGAAATGCTGGGGCGTAAGTTTGGAAAGCCGGCTGCGGACGTTATTCCTATCCTGTATGGCGGAAGTGTAAAGGCCGCGAATGCGCGGGAGATCTTTCAACAGCCCGACGTCGACGGCGGGCTGGTAGGCGGCGCATCCTTGCAGGCGGAAGAATTTATGACCATTATCCGGTCGCTGAAATAGAAAATGAATGATCGCAAGCTGATTTTCGACGTCGGTGCCAATGACGGGTCGGACACGGCCTTTTATCTCGGGCTTGGCTATTCCGTGGTTGCCATCGAACCCAATCCCCGGCTTGCCGAAAGGCTCAACGACCGATTCGCCGCGGAGATCGGTGCCGGCAGGGTGAAGGTGGTCAATGTGGCGGTGACGGAGGCGGACTGCACCGAAGTCGCATTATATCTGAGCGAGGACGATACGCAGAGTTCATTGATACGATCGATGGCGGAACGCGCGGGGTCAGCAAAAAAATACCTGGTGCGAGGGCGCGGATTTTGTTCGCTCTTTGGAGAATTTGGCCTGCCCTGGTATTGCAAGATCGATATCGAAGGCTATGATGCCGCGGCAGTACGGGGAATGTCCCGCTGCGACGGGAGGCCGGCCTTTATTTCCTGCGAAGCTGCCGGTCAGCCGATCGGCGCGGTCGCCCGGGATGAAGGCTTGTTATACGACGTGCTCGACGCGCTGGCTGCGCAAGGATACCGGCAGTTCAAACTGGCCGACCAGGAAAGCCGCGTGCTGCTGACGGATGCCGGCCACTACGATCGCCTGCATTCCTGGCCCGTTCGCGTCCGGACGAAATTGGAACGATGGCTGGGAGTTCCCGGCCGCCGGGACATGCCCGGCGCCGCGTCGGCTTCCGGTCTTTTTGGGGACGACCTCGGAGGCGAATGGGCGGATTATGAGACGACGCGACGCAGGCTCCGCATGCACTTCACTCACTACGATCACTATACGAAAAATAAGCAGTTTATCTTTTGGGTGGATATTCACGGAAAATATTAAGCGCTGCCCGCTGGATCGATGAAGGCCTGAGCGAGACCGACCGGCGGCGCATTGTCCGGGGGACGCAGTATTCCTTCCTCATCCAGGGCGGTTCCGTCGCGCTGGTGTTCCTTAGTAACCTGTTGCTGGTAAGGGCTTCCGATCCCGATTCGTACGGACTGTATGTACATGTGTTCAACTGGGTAAGCATCCTGAGTGTGGTAGTACTGGGGGGCCGGGACGACCTGGTGCTTGCTCAATTGCCGCGGTATTCGGCGCGCCAGCGGAACCTGGTTACCGGATTGATCCGGGCTGCCAATCGCTGGGTATTGGGAGCCTCTGTCGTTGCGGCGGTCTTGTTCGTTTTATTGCTGGGTTGGGTGCATATCAAGACCCTGAGCGACAACCGGTCGCTGTTCCGGGTGGGGATGATCGCGGTGTACCTGACTGCCGCGCTTGCGCTCAACCAGCTGGTACTGCAGGCATTAAACCATGTCCGGCTCAGCCAGGTCGTCGAAAAACTGGCGAAGCCATTCCTGCTGATCGTTGGGGCGGGCGGGTTGTGGCTTATCGGGGTGCCGCTGAACGCCCGGGTGCTGATCCTGCTGGCCTGCGCCGTATTGGGAATTTGTTTCGGGCTTGTCCTCGGGTTAGTGGTAAGGAGTGTTCGCCGATATACCGGCCATGATGGCGTTCCGATGGCGGATGCAGGGAGCGGAAGGGTGAAGATCGCGTATTTTTTTGCGATCAGCCTGCTCACGTTGTCGAGCACAAAGGTCACCATGCTTATCCTTCCCGGATTTTTGCCGGTCGCAAAGGACATCGGCATCTTCAATATTGCTTACCGGTTTGCAGACCTCCTGATCTTTCCGTTTTTTCTGATGCATACCGTCCTCCCGCAGTTATTTGCCCGTCACGCGGTGACCGGACGGGCCTACACCCAGTCCCTGTTTAGCGAGAGCAACAAGCTCATGGTCTTGTTAAGCGTTCCGTTGCTCCTGGTCAACTTCGCTGCCGGGCCGATGCTGCTGCGATTGTTTGGCCCGCAATTTTCCGCGGGCTACCGGGCCATGATCTATATCAGCCTAGCGCAATTCCTGTTTTCACTCTTCGGCCCGGCCAACACCATCCTGATGATGCAGGACAACGAAAAGTATTCGGCGGGATGTCTACTGGTCTATGTCTGTATGTTGGTGGCAACGAGCTGGTGGCTGATCCCGTCCGGAGGTATTAGCGGCGGCGCATTGGCGATCCTCGTCAGCAGCGCGGTCTACAACGTCCTGCTGGCCGGTGTGGTGTGGCGCGTATGCAGGGTCCGATCGCCGTTCCTGGCCTGGCTGCTCCGGGTCAAGCCGGCCGGCTAGGGCCCGGTCAGTTGAATAAACGCACCCGTGAAATTTTCCCGCGAAAAATAGCTGAAAGCCTGATGGATCGTCGCCCGGGTCATCGCGTAACCGGCGGGTTCGTCGATAAATCCCAGAATGAGGGACCACGCTTCTTCGGTTGACCGGTACGGAGAGATGGCGGCCCGGAATGGTTCGGGGATGATGAAACCGGCCGGGACGAGCGCCGGGATATTATTAAGCAGGATGTCGGCTGTAAGACCGCTCGCCGTGCTGCGGCCATAGGTCTCGCGACTATTGCGGCTGCCATGCTTGTCGAGGTGAAGCGGACTCCAGATGAGGTGGGAGCGGGTCAACTCCTGTTCGTATGTCGTTTCGGGAATATAACCTGAAAAAGTGCGGATGGAGATCCGCGCGCTGTCGATGGATCGGAATTCGGCAATGATGGGGGCTGCAACTACCGTAGCACCGTCACCAAGAAGGATCAGTTCGATGAAGGGGACGGATGGGCTGGATGAAACCGTCCGCAGGCATCGTAGGACTTCGGCATAGTTGCGGCGCCCGGGGTCGATGGAGCCGGGGATGACGATCCTGAAGGGCGAAGCAGGCGCTCCTGCGGTGAGGGGCGGCCGATGGCCCGAATAAAAACGGGAAGGCAGGACGACAACGGTCGATCGCGGCAGTCGTTTCCGTAGCTGATCTGCCATCGCCGGGAGGAAAACATGATAGTGGCGGATTTTATATCGGAGGATCAATTTGGCTAAAGTCTCTGTGCCGTCACGGAGCGATCGCCAGGACCGAACGAAAAAAAGATTGACCTCATGTACGGTCAGGCTCACGTGTATCCTGCCGGCGATGGCCAGCCGCAGGGTAAAGATCAGCAGGTTATTGTCGAGGGTGCAGCAATGCAGATGCGTGACACCATGCCGGCGGATATAACTGAATAATTGCCGGACAAACCTGCGGTTGGGGCAACCGGCGGTTTGGATGATAAATTCGGTTTGAGGCCATCGCTGTTCCGGTGAACCTTCTCCTGCGAGGTTATGGAAGGATAGCTCTTTCAGAAAGACGATGACCTGGTTGAATTCCGCCTCGCTCAGGTCCAGCAGCGCAGGCAAGTTTTCATGATGTGTCGTCTCGTAAAGGACGATCCGCTTTTCATTCGATGGCGGCGGGGCGGATGGGGACAGGGTGGATGGGGACAGGGTGGATGGGGACAGGATGGATTGAGATTGGACGCCTGTGCGGAGCCAAAGCGGATATGCGCCGATCAGGATGGTCCAGTAGGGGATACGCATGACCAACAGGTCGGCAATGACAAAAAGAACGGCCAGACCAATCAGCCACCGGTCCCATCGCCGGGTAAACAGCCCGATAAGGAAAACCGCTTCGACCAGGGTTCCGGCGAGATAGAGCGCCTGCGAGGCGGCAGGGCGGGCAATCAGCCAGACATAGGTGCGACATGTGATCGATCGACAGTCAGCGGTGAGAAGGTCGGTGTGATGAAGCAGCAGGATCCGGCTCATCTCGTGACTATTGAAGACGGCGCCACGGGCAAGTTTCCAAACGGCGGCGCTTATAAAGATGTAGAGGAAATAAAGGCGACAGCCTTTCAGGATCAGATAGAACCGGTCCGCGCGACCCGTTGTCCATACGAATGCGAGGAGAAAAAAAACGAGGAACGGTTCGTGATGTACCTGCCAGAAAATATCGGCCAGGAGCAGGTACCCGGCCATTCCGGCGATGAAAACAATCCCGGGCCAGGGGGAGAATCGTTTGCCGCGGAGTTCCCGCCATATCAGCGGCAAGGGAAGGATAAAAGCCAGCGAGTCCGCAGCGGCAAAGGAGCCCGGATGGGCAATCATCCATCGGGGAATCCCGAGGGCGATAAGCGTGAGCTCACTCAGGTCGCGGTTATAGTTGAAAAATACAGGCCGGTATTGGAAAAGAAGCCGGTCGTCGGCAAACCATCCGATCAGCACGGCATAATAGAACAGGAAATATACCAGTAGCAGACGGTTGCGGTCGCGCGTATAGTCGATCGGACTTACCATTGGCGGCCGATCCACGGGTTTTTGCTCAGCAGGACAAATCCGGAATCGCCGTACCGGTAGTGCAATCGGTAGATCCGAAGCGATGTGATGTGCCGCCCGGTCAGCCGGCTGAGGTACCCGCGATACCAATCCGGAAAGTCGGCAGCCACAGTAGGGGAATTGTCCAGGTTAGGGGATACGGCCGAATAGATTGCGGGAAGCGTCCCGCTGAACTTTGCCTTATCGAAAGCGAAATCTTTGGTTGCCTGTTGTTTGTCGAAGGCGGCCAACGGCTGTTGGATCATGTCCCAGCGGTAAATGCGGAAATCGGCAGCCCGCAGCTCGCGGCCGTCCGCGACGACCGAATAGCGAAGCAGGCTATCCGGCGCGGAAAAGGACTCGGAGAACATGCCGTAGTGGACAAATGGAAAGGCGGTTACCGAATGCGCGAGGTCGACGGCAACCTGAAGCGCAATGATGATGGCGGCAAAGGCAATGACTCCGCTTTGAGCACTGGACTTCAATGGTTTCCGATCGGCTCTCATGCCCTGAATTTGTGTGAAAATAAGGAATTTTGGAGGCCGGGCATCAACCCTTTTGCTTACTTTTGCTGCGAATGAAAAATATACGGAATTTTTGTATCATCGCGCATATCGACCATGGCAAAAGTACATTGGCGGACCGGCTATTGGAGATGACCAACACGATTTCGGCGCGGGATATGCAGGCTCAGGTATTGGATGACATGGACCTCGAACGGGAAAAGGGCATTACGATCAAAAGTCACGCGATCCAGATCGATTATTCCTATAAGGGTCAACCGCTTACCCTCAACCTGATCGACACGCCCGGGCATGTCGACTTCAGCTACGAAGTCAGCCGGGCGCTGGCGGCGTGCGAAGGAGCGCTGCTGCTGGTAGATGCCACACAGGGTATTCAGGCCCAGACGATCTCCAATCTTTACCTGGCGATCGAGAACGATCTCGAGATCATCCCCGTGATCAACAAGATCGACATGGACGGGGCCATGATCGAGGAGGTGAAAGACCAGATCATCGAACTGATCGGGTGCAAGCCCGAAGATATCCTTTTGGCCAGCGCGAGAACGGGGCTTGGTGTGCAGGAGATCCTCGATGCCATCGTCGAACGCATACCTCCGCCGAAAGGCGATCCCGGCGCGCCGCTGCAGGCGCTCATCTTCGATAGCGTCTTTAATTCCTTCCGCGGCATCATCGTTTACTACCGGATCTTGAATGGGAGTATAAAAAAGGGAGATATCGTGCAGTTTGTGTCGACCGGATTGTCTTATGGGGCCGATGAAGTGGGTGTCCTCAAACTGACGCTCGATCCCCGGGCGGAAGTAAAGACCGGCGATGTCGGCTATATCATCACCGGGATAAAGAATGCGAAGGAGGTCAAGGTAGGGGACACCATTACGCTGGCTTCCAATCCGAATCCTACGATGATCCAGGGCTTCCAGGAAGTGAAGCCGATGGTCTTTGCCGGGATATTCCCCGTCAATACGGATGATTTTGGCGAGTTACGGGAATGCATGGACAAACTGCAATTGAATGACGCATCGCTCACCTATGAACTGGAGACGTCCCAGGCGCTGGGCTTTGGATTCCGCTGCGGCTTTCTCGGGATGCTGCACATGGAGATCATCCAGGAGCGGCTGGAACGCGAGTTCAACCAGACGGTGATCACGACGGTGCCCAACGTTAGCTTCATCGCGTTTACCAATAAGGGGGAGGAAATCACCGTGAACAACCCCGCGGAAATGCCTGATCCGACGCGAATCGACCGGATCGAAGAGCCCTTTATCCGCGCCCAGATCATCACCAAGCCCGACTATATCGGAAATATCATGACCCTTTGTTTGGGCAAACGGGGTATTCTGATCAATCAAAGCTATTTGACGACGACCCGCGTGGAATTGATCTTCGAGATGCCGCTCACCGAGATCGTCTTCGACTTTTATGACAAGCTGAAAGGTCAGACCCGCGGCTATGCTTCGTTCGACTATCATCAGATCGACCGCCGGGAAAGCGACATCGTCAAAATGGATATTCTGCTCAACGGCGACAAGGTCGATGCCTTGAGTGCCCTGATCCACCGGAGCCGGTCGGCTGATTTTGGCCGTAAACTTTGCGAGAAGCTAAAGGAGCTCCTACCGCGGCAACAGTTCCAGATTGCCATCCAGGCCGCCATTGGCGCGAAGGTGATCGCCCGCGAGACGATCAGTGCGCTGCGGAAGGATGTGACCGCCAAATGTTACGGGGGTGATATCAGCCGGAAAAGAAAACTGCTGGAAAAGCAGAAGGAGGGGAAGAAACGAATGCGCCAGATCGGCAACGTTGAAGTGCCGCAGGAAGCTTTCCTGGCCGTATTGAAGCTGGACGAATAAATCACATACCATGCGAACCCCACTTCAGAAAAGCGAAAAGATCCTTTTGGTGACCTACAGCAGCTGGACGTCGCTGGTCCTCCCCGCCCTTGTGTCCCTGGCGCTGGAGGCAATCGGCATCGCGATCGTCCTTAAGGCACCTTCGGCGTGGGGATGGCTTGTCGCGGTGTTTGGCGTAATCTACTGGCTGCTTCGCTACTCGGCGTGGAAGGTCAATATATGGGTGGTGACGAATTTTCGCGTGATCGACGAGGCCGGACTGGTGACCCACTATGCTAAAGAAAGTCCGCTCGACAAGATCAACAATGTGTCGTATGACCAGACGGTTTGGGGGCGCTTGTTCAACTATGGACATGTGGAGATCCAGACTGCGGCGGAGGCGGGGGCCACCGACTACTATAATGTCAATCATCCAAAACGGCTAAAAGATACCATCACGGCTGCGCAGTCCGAATATAAGAATTGGCAGTTCGGAAACCAGGCGCAGCGGATGGCGGCGGCAATGGACGCGAGGGGTGCCGGGCAGCCAGCGGCGATCAGGTCCGCAGATGCCGCGGGGACCAGGTCCGCGGATGCGCCGGTGATCGCGCAGGAACTGGAGCGGTTGTTCGAACTAAAGATGAAGGGAGCGCTTTCAGAAGAGGAGTACAACCGCGCCAAAGCGCGACTCTTGAATCACTGATAGGACAGGGCGGGGATGTGACCGGTATCGGGTATCCGGGCGGTGTGATCGGCGCCGGGAGTTATTGATGCCCCCCGGGTTTTGGTTTAGCCTTGTTCTTTTCCGATTGCGCCTCCAGTTGCGCCTCGTTTGCCTTACCCTCATTATCGAGGATCTGGGCCTCGCGCGGAAAATCCCCGTCTTTCATTTTAGCCGTGAAGACTCCTTTTTGAATATGGACCCATTTCCCATTCTTCCATTGAAAAGCTTCAAATTCCCCGTCGGGAACATAGGTGTCCTTTTTCTCCGGTTGATTGTTCTCCGAGATCAGCTCGTCAAAGACGACGAGATCCAGTGAAGGATCGTAGTTGAACCGGGTGCCGGCTTCCTTCTTGTATTCGATGTTGTACCGGTACTGGGTCGGCCTTCGAACGGAGTCTTCCTGGAAGGAAAAGAAAGGCCCGCCAAATCGCGGCTCGCCCTGGTCATTAAAGGTGAGGACTTCCATCCACTTCTTATTGCTGGTTTCGCTGAAATCGTCGAATCCAAGCAACGTATAATAGTTCTTTCCCTGCCAGCGCTTTTCAATGATCCGGTAGTAGATCGCGCCGATCCAGTTCTGCCGTGTCCGGACGGAATCGAGCGGATTTGCGGTGAACATCGACGCATCGAACAACGGAAACAGCTTCAGCGAACCGTCGGGCTGGTTCATTTGGATGGCGCCTTCCTGCAAATAAAGAAGGTTGTCTTTTTTGAACTGCCAGGTCAGGATGCGGAAACTGCTATCCGGGGCATAAAGACGCGAAATAGTCTGAAGAGAATCGAAGGGGTAATAAAACGAATTCGGGAGCTTCAGGACCCGCACGAGTGACCGGATAAAGTTCGAGTCCGCCCGGAACCTGCCTTCGGGGGTTGAGTCGTTGACGATATTATAGGCAAATCCTTTGATAGTGTCTTCCCGCCGGTGAAAAACAACCTCCTCGGCAGGAGAAAGACGTGATTGTGCCGACAGCTCCGTCCCGGCGCCAATCAGGCAGATAAACAGAAGGTGGTATTTAAAGGATAGCATATCGGAGCAAAGTTACTGATTGTAAGGGCGGCCCGGGAATGGGCAAACGTTAAACCCGGCCGAAAAATTTCATTTGGGCTGCAAATGTTTCGCAAAATCGTACAGCGATTTGAATGCCAGGTCGATGGCGGGATCCGGCAGGGGATGATCCGGATGCGTCGTCCGCAGAAAAATGGTGTACATGCCCGCATTCCGGCCAAACTCCATGTCGGAGAGATTATTACCGACCATGAGGGCGCGGCTGAAGTCGATCTCGGGGAAATCTTCCCGGGCGGCATGGGCCATACCGGGGTTGGGTTTTCGCTGCGGATGATCGTCGTCCAGTGAGTCGGAATAGTAGATCCGGTCGATCCGCCCCCCCGCAAGTACGATCTCCGCAACCATCTTGTCGTGGATGATCCCGAGCTCTTCGGCGGTCATCAAACCCTTTCCTACGCCGCGCTGATTGGTCACGATGACGATCCGCCCGAAGACCGACGCAAAGATGCGAAGGGCTTCCGTTACTTGTTCGTAAAATCGAAATTCGCCATAGTGAAAGACATAACTGTTCTCTTTCTCTTCGTTGATGACCCCGTCCCGGTCGAGGAAAAGGGTCCAATGACGGTCGATCGTGGTCAGGTCGGGGGTTGGCATAGTTCGATGATATTGGTCAGGAGCCGGCTCCAGGAGTATTTTGTTTTTTCCTTTCGCAGCGCTGGAATAAAATAAGAATCGCCGAGAACAAAGAAGCGCAGCATGGCTCCCGCCATGGCGGCGGGTTCGGGTTCGGCTACCAGGCCAACCTGTTCGTGCGGCACGAGGGCCGCCAGTCCGCCGACATTGGAAACGATCATCGGCTTCTCGAAATGATAGGCGAGGGGAGTCACACCGCTTTGGGTGGCCGCGCGATAGGGTTGGATCACGGCATCCGCGGCGCAAAGATAGTCGCGAACCTCGCTATCGGGAATAAAGTCTGTGCGCAGCAGGAGAGAAGTGCCCAGGTTCAGCCGGGTGATCAATTCCCGGTAAGGGGCCGCGTCTTCGTAAAATTCGCCAGCCACCAGCAGCTTGATACCCAGGTCACGAACCCGTTGATCGGCCATAGCCTGCAGCGCGATATCGAGCCCTTTGTAGTTGCGGATAAATCCAAAGAATAAAATGACCTTGTCCCCATCGTTGATCGCCACGCCTTTTGCCCGCAACAAAGCCCTCGCGTGGTCGCGGGTGATCGGTTCCCCAAAATTATCGTAAAGCGGATGGACAACCTGGCGCGCGGGCCGTGTGGGCTGGAACCGGCGCAGTTGGGTCATGACCTTTTCACTCATGGTGATAAAAGCGTCGCAAGAACTCAGGAAATAGCGGGTGAACGGCCGGTCGCCGGGTCTTTTCTCGTGCGGGATGATATTGTCGGTTATGGCAACGATCCGGGTGTGGCGGTTTTTCCGGATACGCCGGAGGATGGTGCCAAGCGCCGGCCCCATGAGGGGAAGCCAGTACCGGACGACGACGATATCGGGCCTTTTCTTCCGCAGCTCCCGGCCGACGGCAAGCCAGTTAAGCGGGTTGATGGAGTTGATGCGCGAGAGGATGGTCAGTCCCTCCGGCGGCGGGTCGGTGGAATACTGGGTCGTACCCGGAAAGAGGAAGTCGGGATATTGAAGAGAGAACGAATAGATCGTGCAGTCATATCCTTCATGGATGAACTCCCTGGCCAGCCGCTGATCGAACGTGGCAAGACCGCCGCGCAACGGATAGCCGGGCCCTATGATAACGACGGTTCCCTTCATTGGTGATCGAGGCCCAATTTTTGTTCGATGAGATAAGAGTTACGGCCGGGGGAGTTGCGGGAGATCAGCTCCGCCATAAAACCGGTCAGAAAAAGCTGCATACCCAGCACCACGCACGTCAGGGCGATGTAAAAAGCAGGTTTGTTGGTGAGGGAAAACGAAGGTCTGTTGTCCAGCTTCTGAACGATCAGTGAGATCGTTTCGCCGAGGCCGATCAGCCCGCAGATCACGCCGAGCGGACCGAAGAAATGCATCGGCCTTTTGCCGTATTTTCCCACGAAGGTGATGGAAGCAAGGTCCAGGAGACCCTTCAGCCCGCGACCCAGGCCGCCGAATTTTGTGTGGCCGTATTTCCTGGCCCGGTGCTGGACCGCTTTTTCGCCGATGCGCCGAAATCCCGCCCACTTGGCGATCACGGGAATATAGCGATGCATTTCGCCGTAGACTTCGATGCTTTTGACCACTTTGTTGCGATATGCCTTTAGCCCGCAGTTAAAATCATGAAGGGGGATATGGCTTACGCGGGCGGTGGTCCAGTTGAAAAACTTCGAAGGCAGTGTCTTTGAAATCGGGTCATGCCGGACCTTTTTCCAACCGCTGACCATATCGAATTTTTCTTCGAGGATCATGTTACGCAAGGCGGGGATTTCGTCCGGGCTATCCTGCATATCGGCGTCCATGGTGATGACGACCTCTCCTTTGGAGGCCTTGAACCCTTCGTTGAGCGCGGCGGATTTCCCGTAGTTGCGTTGGAAGCGAATGCCCTTGATATTCGGGTTGGATTGGCGAAGTTCCTGGATGACTTCCCAGGAGCGATCGGTGCTGCCGTCATCGACGAGTATGATCTCGTGGGAGATGCGATTTTCCCGGACAACGCGTTCGATCCAGGTGCAAAGCTCGGGCAGGGATTCCTCTTCGTTATAGACGGGTATGACGATGGAAATGTCCATGGGCGTGTTTTATTGCCGCGGTGCGGGCGTTGGTCCTTTTTTTGATTTAACGGTGACGGCGATCAGGATGGCGATAATGCCGAAAAGCAGCAGGTCGCGTCCTATTCCAAAAATGATGCTGCCTGCCGTGAACTGGTTGTGGGTGCGGATATACTCCAGCTGCTCCCGGATCTGGTCTTCGGGCGCTCCAAATCTACGGTAGGATTGTTCGGCATTTTTCAGAATGACCGGAAGCAATCGTTGGTAAAAATGCGGATCGATCACGTTGACGATCAGCCAGACCAGAAGGTTGGCGACAACTATGCCCATGACCATCACTCCAAAGGCCACCCTAAGGGCGGTCCGAAAGTCGAGCATCCCGCCCCGGGCTTTCTTCGCGGCGGTAGCGGCGATGGCTGCCAGGAGGATAACCAGCGATTTCCCCAGCCACACCTGCCATCCCAGGAATGCCTCCGGGCCAGCCAGCCAGGTGCCTATGACAACGATTGTCATAATACCGGCAGCGATCAGTCCGAATATCAGTGGGATGGAAATTTTCTTTGCTGTCATGGGCAAATCTTAGTTTAAGAAAAGTTGATCTCCCGTCAGGATGCCGACGACCCGGCCTTTCAGATTCCTGCCGAAGAAGGGGCTGTTCTTTGATTTGGATCGCGTCGTTTCGGCGGTGATCACGGTCTCGCCTTCCGGATCGAATACCGTAAGCGATGCCGGGCGTCCTTCCGTGATGGAAGGCTGATCCAAACCGAATAAGCTCCGCGGATTCCGGCTGAGCAGATCGACCATCCGTTCGGCGGACAACTGCGGGAGGACGGTGCGTAAAACGGGGTATACGGTCTCGAGGGTGGTCATCCCCGGGCGCGCGTATTCGAATTCGATGATCTTACTGTCGAACTCATGCGGGGAATGATGGGCCGCGATGCAGTCCACCACGCCGTCGAGCACGGCCCGGCGTAATGCCGTGACGGAACCCTCGTCCCGAAGCGGCGGGTATACTTTAAGGTTAGTATCGTAACCGGTCAGATCGGCATCGGTGAAAAAAAGATGATACGGGGTCACGGAACAGCTAACTGCCAGTCCGGCTGTTTTGGCCTCCCGGATATGGTCGAGCGAGCGTGGCGAAGTGATCCCGGTAAAGTGGATGCGGGAGCCTGTATAACGGAGTAACTGGATATCCCGGTCGACCATCAGTTCCTCCGCCATCATCGGTTTGCCGGGCAGGCCCAGTCGGGTGGAAACAATGCCTTCATTCATGAGGCCGTTCGCGCCTACGGTCCTGTCGTCCGGTACCTGGATAACGGTCCCTTCGAATGCCTTTACATATTGCAATCCCTTTAGCATCAGTCCGGCCGATTGCACGGGCGAAGTTCCGTCGCTAAAAGCGACGGCGCCGCTATGGCGCATATCGTACATTTCGGCGAGGTCTTTTCCTTCCACGCCGCGGGTCAGGGCGCCGATCGGATGGATGTCGACCGGTAAGGAGGCGGCAGCACGGCGGATATATTCGACCTGCGATTTGCTGTCCACGACAGGGCGGGTATTGGGGAGCACGAAGACATCCGTATAACCGCCGGCGGCGGCTGCCGCCGCTCCGGACTGCAGGGTTTCCTTATGTTCGTAGCCGGGGTCGCAGAAATGGGAAAAGATATCTACCCAGCCGGGGCTGACGTGCATCCCAGGATGTTCGAGAACGGTGTCGGCCGGCCGGTCGAGCGCTGCCGCAACAGCGGTGATCTGGCCGTTTTCAACGAAGATGTCACGGATGGCCCCATGGTGAGGAGAAGAGCGGTCGATGATGCGAGCCTGTCGAATAAGTATCTTCATTACCGAGGCCTCCGGCCTCTTTTGGGCGCAAAAATAATGGATTTGCGGTATACCGCCGCGAATTTGCGTTAGACCTCCGCCAGGTATTTATGTACGAAGCTAATCGCCATCGAGCCTTCGCCTACGGCCGAGGCAACGCGGTTCATCGCGCCGGCGCGAACGTCGCCCGCGGCGAATACGCCCGGGCAGCTGGTTTCCAGCAGATACGGATCCCGGTCCTGTTTCCAGATCTTTTTGAAGCTGTCATGGTTTTTAAGATCCCGGCCGGTCTCCAGGAAGCCCTTATCGTCTTTGATGATATCCATTCCGATCCATTCGGTGAAGGGCCGGGCGCCGATAAAAATGAACAGGGCTTCTGCTTTTCTGATCAGGGGTTCTGCGTTGTCCGATTGCGCGATCGACAATTCTTCGAGCCGGCCGGTGCCTCTGGCCTCGGCGATCTCGGCCCGGTTGAGGATCTGGATATTCTTGCGGGTGGCGATCTGCTCGATCAGGTATGCCGACATCGTGCTGGTCAGGTTGTCTTTGCGGATGACGATGGTCACATTCCGGGCGAATTTGGAGAGGTGCATCGCGGCCTGACCGGCGGAATTACCGCCACCGACGACATAGACATCGCAATCACGGAATGCGGATGCTTCCGTCATGGCGGCGCCGTAATAGATGCCCGCACCCGTGAAATCCGGTACGCCCTTCGTTTCTAATTTCCGGTAGTCGACGCCGGTAGTGATGACAATCGCGTGGCTGTTGATCTCTTCACCGTTCTCCAGCATGACCTTTTTGTAGCCGTCCTTCTGACAGATCTCGCGCACCTCACAGGGCACCAGTAGTTCCGCACCGAGCCGCGAGGCCTGGGTAGTCGCGCGGCGGGTCAGCTCCGAGCCGCTAAGGCCGTTCGGGAAGCCGAGATAGTTCTCGATCCGCGAGCTGGTGCCGGCCTGGCCGCCCGGGGAGCGGCGTTCGACCAACAGGGTTTTCAATCCTTCCGACGCGCCGTAAACGGAGGCAGCCAGGCCTGCCGGGCCGGCGCCGATGATCACGACGTCATATATCGTGTTCTTGACATTCGGATTCAGGCCGACCGCTGCCGCGACCGCGGAAATCGTGGGTGAGGCGAGGAAACGACCGTCTTCCAGGAACACAACAGGCAGATCCTTATTCGAAATATTGTTCAGTTTAAGCAGATCGGTCGCCTCGGGGCTGGCGGTGACGTCGAGCCATTGATAGGGGACAAGATTCCCCGACAAGAACTCCTTGATCTCGTGGGATTGCGGCGAGAACTGGTAACCGATCACCTTTAGTCCCTTGAATGGGGGCCGATAGCTTTCCTGCCAGTCGTCCAGCAGCTCGGAGACAATCGGAAACAGTTTTTCTTCCGGCGGATCCCAGGGTTTCATCAGGTAATAATCCAACTGAACGTCGTTGATAGCCTTTATAGCGGCCTCCGTATCCGAATAGGCGGTGAGCAGTACGCGCCTGGCGTCGGGAAAGTACTCGCGGGCCTTCTGGAGGAAATCCACGCCTTCCATTTCGGGCATCCGCTGGTCGGAAATAAAAAGGGCGACGATTTCGGATTTGTTCTTCAATTCGAGCAGGCTGTCAAGGGCTTCCCTGACGGAGCTCGTACTGAGGATACGATAGTCGTTTCTGAATTGGGACCGAAGATCCCGCGTGATTGCCCGGAGGACCTGGGGGTCGTCGTCAATAGCAAATATGATCGGCAGATTCATGCGTTTGTTGTTGCGCCATTATTTATCGGGAAGCAAACGACAAACGTCGTTTCTCCCGGCTTTGACTGGACCCGGATCGATCCATGATGTTGTTTGATGATGCGGCAGACCACATCCAAACCGAGACCGGTACCTTTACCTATTTCCTTGGTGGTAAAGAAGGGCTCGAAAATGCGGGTCTGGATTTCCGCCGGGATCCCGGGGCCATCGTCGGTTATGGTCGTCTTCGCCCAGTCGTGTTCCTTTTCGGTTCGGATAGTCAGCTGGCCGTGGCCGGCAGGTTCCATCGCATCGAGCGCATTGTCGATAAGATTTGTCCAGACCTGGTTAAGCTCGCCTACCATCGCGTTGATGCGGGGAAGGTTCGGATCGTACTCTTCAACCAGGTTCACGCTTCCTTTTTTGAACCGGTAGTGTAACATGGTCAGGGTGTTACGGATGCCATCCCGGATGTCCGTGAGTTCTTTGCCTTTTCCCTGGTCCATGTGGGTAAAGTTCTTTACCGATTGTACGAGTTCAGAAATACGCCTCGACGCCTCATTTATATCGGCCACCATTTTTCGGGTGACCAAAACGGAGTTGATCCAATTGAATACAGGGGACAAGGATGGGACGGCAATATGCGCCTTAAAATCGCGGAGGTCATCGCACGTAAATCCGTCTTCCAGGAAGTTTTCCGCTATCTCCGCGGCACATTCAACCTGATGCTCTTCCAGCCAGCCGGTGATCTGGTCTTCCAGTTCGGTCCTTTCCATCAACGTCAGCCTAGGCTTCTCCGTTCGTCTCAGTACTTCCCACATCTTATCCTGGACGGCGTCGACTTCCTTCGGGTCCATCCGGATCGACATGATCTTCTTGAAATCATCCGGCTCCAATCGAAGGTGCTCCAGCAGCGACTGAGAACTTCTAACAATCGCGGCAGCCGGATTGTTCAGTTCATGGGTCAGGCCGGCGGAAAGCTTACCGAGGGCCATCATTTTTTCGTTTTGTTGCTGCAAGGAAGTGAAGGTGCGGACGCGGTTGGTCATTACGTGAACGAGCGCCTGTGTCAGCTCGAAATGCCGGCTGATCATTTCCCTGAATTTCTCCTTCGGCAAAAGCATAAAGGTCGAATCGGCGATCGCTTCGACATAGACATTCGAGACCAAACCCCGCGAAAAAGGCAGGTATCCGGAGATGGATTTTGGCTCGATCATGGTCACGTCGCGCATCTGCTGGTTGACCAGGTCATAGATATGCATTTTGCCCGTGATCAGGATATAGGTACCCATGGCCGGCATTCCCGGCCGGGAGAACAATTCGCCTTCCTTTACACTCATCATGGTGCTGTTATCGATCATCCACTGGAGCTGTGCCTCGGGTACGTCCCGAAGCTGCTCGATGGTCTGCAGCCAGCCGGTGGTTACGGTTTGCATACCGGCAATGTAAGGGATTTTTGCAAATAAAAAATCCGGCCCGTATGGGCCGGATATAGGATAGTCGGAGCGTCTTGATTAGTAAGGTAAAATGAACGAGTACGTCTTATTGGACGCAGCAGCCGTCCATGAAAGCTCGAAATAATATGTCCCGCCGGAGATCGGACAACCGGTAGAGGCGCCGGTTGCATCGAGGCCGTAGGTGATCGTCGTGGTACCAACGGAGTTGCTGAGGGCTACCTTACCGGCCGTCATCTGCCAGGAGCAGGCCTGGCTGATCACGCGGGGCTCGAGGATGGCTACTTCAAAGGCCATATTGAAGCGGTCCGTACCCCATTCCGAAATTCCGGTAGTCGTTCCATCGGTATGTAAACCGGTGGTGGTGATGACGTATCCGCTGTTGTAGGTGAAGACACGCTGCCGGTCGACATTCCAGGTCCGCTTTGTCCCATTGTCAAACGTGACCTGCATGTTGTCGCTGGTAATTGTATGCGTTACGCTGGTGCCCGGATTATTGGGCAGGTCGATCAGGCTTCCGCCGCTGACGTTCGTATAGGTATGCGTGCCGTTAAGCGTAATTTTTTTGTTGTCGCTGGTGCGGGTAATAACGAGGTTATTGAAGTTGACCGTTACGACCGATCCGGCGTTACGCCACAACTGACCGGCGGGCCAGGATATCGTGATGGAACCGCTACGGGTGCGATCGAGCGCACAGTTGGCACCGTTATACGTGATCGTGATGGTCCAGGTACTGCTGGAAGTATCGGCTGTGATGATGGCGTCGCAGATGGCGGTCGAGTCGCCGCTACCGGGACCATCGAGCACTCTGCGCATCACTTCGCGGCCGAGCGCGGCGCCGGTGACGTTGTACTGAACGGTCATAGCGGTGTTCACGTCATCGATTGCGGCATCGGTCTCGGTCGAAACACGGGTTTGGTCGTCCGAGTTTGTCTGCAGGTCGGTGTTGGAAGTGCCGTTGTTGGAGGAATTGCTTTTATTACAGGATGCGAGAACGCCGGTGAAGGCGATGACGAAGAGGAAACGGTAGAATGTTGCGGTTTTCATAATGATTTAGATGAGTTTTTTAGTTTTCAAAAGATATCTGCTTATGACCAGGGTCGCAGGCTTTAGTTTAACGGCCGGTGGGATATATTATTTTTCCCCTATGTAAAAGAAAGGTTATGTTTCGGCGTTATTAACAAAATACCCCATAAACCCCGAGTAATGCGCTTTTTCCTACCCGTGATCCTGATCCTCTTTTCCATTCGGGTTTGGTCTCAATCCGCATGCTCCCCAAAATCAGCGTTATTTCAGTTCGATCCGCAGATGAAACCACGGGCATTCACCGAAAAATTGGGTAATCATCCGCAATTTCCATTTTTACAGCAGGAGCATGGGGTTAGCTCCCGCGCGGCTTTCTTGAAATCGGTGAGAGATCCCGCCAACCGAAAGACATATAAGGCCGAATTCGGGGTTTTTAATGAGTTGTTGAAGGAGATAGGCTTTTCCAACGGATACCGCGATCTGAAGCTGTCGAATGTCGAAAATTTGTATATCAACCCCGGGACGATCGGCAACCTGGGATTCTTCCATAAAGAAAATGGATACATCTACGTCCGGCTGAATCCGGCGGGAGAAGGGGAGGATGGCATCGCCGCCTGGCGGGTCACGGGACCGGAGGGTTGTTATTTCTATATCCTGCACACTTGCGGGAACGCGTTCTTCGCCCATGATCCGGGCGGCGCTGGTTCAGGATGCTGCCGCGAGGTGGCGGTCAATGTGCAAAGCGATACGATGGCGACGGTGACGCGGCCGCGGAAGCGGCCGCTGCTGATCAGCCTCCGCCTCTATCAGGCAAGCGTAACCGCAGCACGCACCGGCTATGATACGGTCTATCAACTCGTGCGCAGCGTCGATACGAGTATCATGGTGACGGATAGCGCCGTACCATCGGCAACGATCCGGGTAAAGGGGATGGGTACCAAATTATTGGTATGTCGGGATACGGTGCTGACCATCCGGCTACCGGTCGAGACAGACACGGCGGGCGTCAGTAATCCCATCCGCTATTCGCTCGCTGACACAACTTTCGTCCGCGAATCCGGCGGCGCGAGGGTGTGCCGGCGAAAATGGGAAATAGCGGCCGACGGCGGTGTTTCGTTTAATTCGATCCCGCGTTACGATAATACAACACGGCATACCCGAACGAATGGGGCGCAGCTCACCGGCGAGCTCGCGATCTCGCGCATTTTTAATCATTGGCTCCAGGCCGGCATAGTCGCTTCCTATATGGTATTGTCCTACCAGGACGATTTGCCTTATGCCGGCAGTGTCCCAAATACGTACAACACGGTTTTTCCGGCCAGGCCGATGGTCCCCCTCCAACTGTTCGGGAAAGCCACGATCGGCGGCCCGCGGGGCTGGCAATCCACGGTCTCGCTGACGGCAGGATATTCGGTCCCTGTCGGCCATGGCGAGATCACTGACAACGGCGTCACGCTCACGGCGAAGCCGGCGCTCAAGGGAGGACTCACGAGCGGGATCCGCCTGGGAATTGCCTACTTCTTCACCTGCTCATTCGGGATGAGCCTGACTACCGGGGGGCAATATTTCGATAACAAGGGCTCCACGATGAGTTATCGCCTGGTTGCCCTGCCGGTAACCTTCGGATTTCGTTTCAGGTTCTGACCATGATCTTGGTCTGCGGCATCCGCCCGATTTGGACTTTGTATCTTTGGGAATGGAAAAATACATCCTTCCCGCCCAAACCCGGATCGGTCATGTTCATTTAAAGGTCAGCGATCTTCAGCGTTCGCTGGATTTCTATTGCGGGCTGCTCGGTTTTGAGCTAATGGTACGGTATGGCGCCGAGGCGGCATTTATTTCTGCCGGCGGTTATCACCATCATATCGGCCTAAACGTCTGGTACAGCAAAGGGCAACCACCGGCGCCGGTTGCGTCGCCGGGTCTTTTTCATACGGCGATCCTTTACCCGGAACGAAAAGACCTTGCCATTGCACTGCGGCGTTTGCTGGATTCGGATTATCCGTTAACCGGCGCTTCCGACCACGGCGTTTCGGAAGCGATCTATCTCGACGACCCGGATCGCAATGGTGTGGAGCTATATTGGGACCGGCCACGCGACCGGTGGCCATTGGACGAATCGGGCAAGCTGACCATGTATACCCGAAGACTGGATATGCCGGGTCTGCTCGCGGAAATCGAATAGCGTCTATGGGTGAATGGGAGAGCGTCCGAGGGTATATTTAAGTGTTATCACTTAGCTTTTGTTAAAAAGGGCAATAATTGACCCCATAGGAAAATCTTATTGAACCTGCCGCGTTGTATATGATACCTGTCGCAAAGTTATTGTAGCCGGAACCGGCGCAGCCCGGTTCGCATTTTTTGAAAATTCTCGATACGCCCTTAGAACCCGTAACCTGTATGCGATCTGCACCAAATGCTAAAATTGCTATTCAGCGCAAAATAGCATGGCTCTTATTCTTTTCATTCTTTTCCCTCTGCCTGGTAGGATGGGTCATCTATTTCAACCTTTCGGACCGAAAACTGGCTTTTTTGTTGATCGGGGGCAATATTCTCACGTTCGTATTTATATTTATCATCCTGGTCCGCCTGAATGAGGATATCCTTCTCCGCAAGCAGGCGGAAAGGCGACTCAAGGAGAATCAGGCCTGGCTCCAGTCGATCCTGGACAACAGCACTTCGCTGATGTATATAAAGGACCCCGAAGGCAGGTATATCATGGTCAACCGCCGGTTCCGGGAAATGCTTAATCTGATGGATACGGATATCGTCGGCAACACCGACCATGCGTTCAGCGATGCCGACGCGGCGGAGCACTACAAACTGTTGGACGATGAAGTCATGCGAACGGGCAAATCGCTCGAGATAGAGGAGGTCGTGGAGCACGACGGGAAGAAGGTACATCTGCTTTCGATCAAATTTCCCCTGCTGGATATTAACGGCCGGCAGATCGGCATCGGCGGAATTGCTACCGACATCACGGAGCGGGTCAACTACCAGCAACAGTTGATTGCCGCCACGCGCGAAGCGCACAAAGCCAAAGAGATGCAAGAGCTTTTCCTCGCCAATATGAGTCATGAGATCCGGACGCCCATGAACGGTATCCAGGGAATGACCGACCTGCTGCTTGATACATCGCTGACCGATCAGCAAAAGGAATTTGCGCGGATCATCAAGCGATCGGTCAACAACCTGCTGGTCATCATCAACGATATCCTCGACTTTTCCAAGATCAAGGCCGGCAAACTGGCCATCGAGAAGATCGATTTCCGGTTGAAGGATGTTCTCGATAATGTAAAAGGCATCTTCGATCACCGGGTAAAGAAAAAGGGTTTAATGCTGCATTTTACTACCGACCGGGACATCCCGGATACACTTCGCGGCGATCCATACCGGTTAAATCAGGTGATGATCAATCTTATCGGAAATGCGGTCAAGTTCACCGAGAAAGGATCGGTCATGGTGCATGTGGGCATGCGCAATAAAACGGCGGACACCGTGCAGCTTCATTTTTCGGTTGCCGATACGGGTATTGGCATTCCGGAGAGCAGCCTTCCTTACATTTTCGATCATTTCTCGCAGGGAGGATTGGATATTTCCCGGCGCTATGGCGGCACCGGTCTGGGGCTGGCGATCAGTCACCGGCTGCTCCAGTTGCAGGGCGGAAGCATCTCCGTCAAAAGTTCCGACGGGGCAGGATCGGTGTTCAGCTTCGAGCTGACCTACGATTACGACCCGGCAGAGGAATCGCCTGCCCCGGCCCCAGCGGTAACCACGGTCGTTGCCGATTACAGTCAATGCCTGGCAGGCCGGAAATTTCTGGTTGCCGAAGACAACGAAGTCAATCAACAGCTGGTCGAGCACGTGCTGAGAAAGGGCGGCGGTGAGGTCCAGCTGGCCGGTAACGGCGAACTGGCGATCCGGTATCTCCGGCAAAACAACCAATACGATCTTATCATCATGGACCTGCAGATGCCCGTTATGGACGGCTATGCGGCAACCCAATATATCCGCAACGAGCTCGGTTCGTCCATTCCCATCATTGCCATGACGGCAACAGCCCTGATCGGGGAACAGCTTCGCTGTTTCGAAGTGGGGATGAATGACTATATGACAAAACCCTTCGAGTTTGCCGAACTCTACAAGCGGATCGTCACCCTGCTCGAAAATCCCCGGTCCTTCCCCGACTACCGCAGTCTCGCGAGGTCGGGGCCGATCTCATAACTCCAGGATATTTCTGTATTTTTAGGACAAACCGGGGAAAATTGAGAAAGCCATCTATTTTGGCCATCCTGGCCATTTTTGCGGCCGCGGCGGCACATCCGCAAGATTACGACAGAAAAGAAGTAATGATCCCGATGCGCGACGGGATCCGCCTCCATACCGTTCTTTACACGCCAAAGGTGTCGCCCGGGCCGCTTCCTTTTCTCATGGAGCGAACGCCGTATGGCGCCGATAAATTCTCCAGCCCGGAAAAGAACCCCTATTACAAAGACATGGCCGCGGACGGATATATTTTCGTTTACCAGGATATCCGTGGCCGTTACGGGTCGGAAGGGCAGTATGTAATGCAGCGTTTTCCCCGGGACAAACATGATCCAAAGGCCATCGACGAGAGTACGGATACGTATGACACGTTTGACTGGCTGCTGGCCAACATCCCCAATAACAACGGCAAGGGTGGAATGACGGGTGTGTCGTACGACGGGTGGACGACGATCATGGGTGCGATCGATCCGCATCCGGCACTAAAGGCGGTATCCGATCAGGCTTCACCCGCCGATATGTTTCTTGGCGACGATTTCCATCATAACGGCGCATTCCGGCTGAGCTATGCTTTTGAATATGCGTTTATGGAGGAGACATCAAAGGTAGACACATTGTTTCCCTTTTCAAGCTATGATACATACGAATGGTATCTGAAGCTTGGACCCTTGTCCAACGTGAACAAAAAATATTTTCACAACAGCCTGCCGTCGTGGAACAATTTCGTGCTGCATCCGAATTATGATAAATATTGGAAAGACCAGGCGTTGACCCGGCTCCTGGATTCGCCGCGGGTGCCGACGTTGAATGTAGGCGGCTGGTGGGACCAGGAGGACTTCTATGGCCCGGTTGCGGAATATTTAACCTGGAAGCGACACGACCCCCATCACTACGACCACCTGGTGCTCGGTCCCTGGAATCATGGCGGTTGGGGATGGGGCGATGGCGACCACCTCGGCAATATCCCCTTTGGTTCGGCTACATCCGTCTACTTCAGAAAGGAGATCGAAGCGAAATGGTTTGCCTGGTATCTGAAAGGAGAAGGGGATGGACGGTTTCCGGAGGCGGTCACTTTTCAAACCGGAACGAATATTTGGAAGACCTATGATAGCTGGCCGCCGCCGGAAGCAAAATGGAAGAACCTATACTTCAGGGAGGATGAACGGCTTTCATTCGATCCGCCCACTGCCGGCAGCGACAAGGCGTATGATAGCTATATCTCCGATCCGGCGCACCCCGTGCCTTACCGGAACCGGCCGATCGAAGAAACCTACGGACCGGGTTCCAGGTGGTATACCTGGCTGACGGAAGACCAGCGGTTTGTGCGGGACCGGCCGGACGTGCTGACCTGGGAGACGGACACGCTGATGAGTGACGTGACGCTGACCGGCGCGATCCGGGCGAAGCTTTTTGCGGCTACCACGGGAAGCGACGCAGACTGGGTAGTGAAACTTATCGACGTCTATCCGGAATCGAATCCCGCGGCGCCCACCCTGGCGGGTTATGAATTCATGGTGGCCAATGATGTATTCCGCGGCCGGTTCAGGCACAGCTTTGAGCAACCGGAAGCGATAACGCCCGGCCGGATCGAGGCCTATACCGTCGACCTGCATACGCAGGATCATGTATTCCGGAAAGGCCACCGGATCATGGTACAGGTGCAAAGCAGCTGGTTCCCGATCATCGACCGAAATCCGCAGCGATTCATACCCAGCATCTTCGAAGCAACAGAGGCTGATTTTCAGAAAGCTACCCAGAAGATTTACCGGTCGGCACGATACCCTTCGCATCTGGAGATCATGCTGCAATAGATTTATTGTATCAGTTCAAGACAATAACCGTACATTTGGGCAAACTGGTCCACCGGCGACTGCTTGTTATGAAAAAAATCAAACTCCTTCTTCCTCGCTTTGTATTGCTGATTAGCATGCCTTTCGTGGCGAAATCGCAGACTTCTCCCGCCCCGCAGCTGGGTAAGGATCCGATTCCGGCGGTCGTCAAGGCCATGACCCTTGACGAGAAAGTAAAAATGGTCGCCGGCATGGGGATGCATTTTGCCGGTATGCCCGGCAATAATAACAATGGACCCGTTGTCGGTCAGACGCAGGACAAGGTGCCGGGAGCGGCCGGAACGACGTTTGCCATCCCGCGGCTGGGGATCCCATCGATCGTAGTCAGTGACGGTCCGGCGGGCGTTCGGATCGATTCGGTTCGGAAGGAAGCGCCGGGGAAAACGTTTTATGCCACCGCCTGGCCAGTTGGGACGCTGCTGGCGTCGAGCTGGGACACCGCGCTGGTAGAGCGGGTAGGGGAGTCGTTCGGAAAAGAGGCGAAAGAATACGGGATCGACGTGATGCTTGGGCCCGCCCTGAATATCCATCGCAATCCGCTGGGCGGACGAAATTTTGAGTACTATTCGGAAGATCCGTTGATCGCGGGGAGCATGACGGCAGCCATGGTAAAGGGGATACAGTCCAACGGCGTGGGGACTTCCATCAAGCATTTTGTCGCCAACAACCAGGAGACGGACCGTAACTCCGTCAACACGATCGTGAGTGAGCGCGCGTTACGGGAGATCTATCTGAAAGGATTCGAGATCGCAGTGAAGAAGACGCAACCATGGACCGTGATGAGTTCCTACAACCTGATCAACGGCACGTATACGTCGCAAAGTTACGACCTGCTGGAGACGATATTGCGCGGCGAATGGGGTTACAAGGGGTTTGTGATGACGGACTGGTTTGGAGGTAAAGACCCGGTTGCCCAAATGAACGCACGCAACAATCTGCTGATGCCCGGTACGGCGGATCAATCGAAAAAGATCCTTGCTGCGGTACAGGGCGGCGCGCTCGCTGAAGAAGTCCTGGATGAAAATATCGCGGGAATCCTACGGATCATTCTTCAATCTCCGACATTCAAAGGCTATCGATATTCCAACCAGCCGGACCTTCGGATGCACGCGAATGTTTCGCGCGAGGCAGCCACGGAAGGAATGGTTTTGCTAAAAAACAATGACCGCAGCCTCCCCGTCCCCGCGGCTAAAAAACATGTTGCCTTGTTCGGGATCAACGGATATGAGCTCATTGCGGGCGGGACCGGCAGCGGCGATGTCAACAAGGCCTATAAAGTGTCATTGGCGCAGGGGTTGCATAACGCGGGGTATGTCGTAGATCCGGAATTGCAACGTGCGTATACGGGTTATCTGGCGGACTATGCGGTCAAGCATCCAAAAAAGGGTTTTTTCCAGGAATTCATGAATCCGACGCCGCCCGCGCCGGAGTACGTGGTCGATAAAGATATGCTGGCCAGTAAAGCGGCATCCGCGGACATCGCCATCCTTTCGATCGGACGGAATGCCGGCGAGGGAAAAGACCGCAAACTGGAGGGCGATTTTTATCTTTCCGACACCGAAAGGCTGGTGGTATCGGCGATTGCCAATTCGTTCCATGCGCAACATAAGAAAGTAGTGGTCGTCCTGAATATCGGCGGAGTCATCGACGTCATGCAATGGCAGGACCAGGTCGATGCGATCCTGCTGGCGTGGCAGCCCGGGCAGGAAGGGGGTAACGCGATAACCGATGTATTGAGCGGCAAGGTCGATCCATCCGGCAAGCTGGCGACTACCTTCCCGGCTAAGTATGAGGATGTCCCTTCGGCAAAGAACTTTCCGGGTAAGGAATTTCCGGATCAAGCCACGACAGGAATGATGGGAATGAAGACCATTCCGGCGGAAGTCACCTACCAGGAGGGCATTTATGTCGGTTATCGTTTTTATACTACATTCGATGTAAAGCCGGCTTATGCTTTTGGTTATGGGTTGTCCTACACGAGTTTTTCTTACTCCGGTCTGAAGCTAAGCGCTGCGACGTTCAACGGCCGGCTTACTGCGACGGTGACCGTGACCAATACGGGGCAGGTGGCGGGGAAGGAAGTGGTGGAATTGTACGTGAGCGCTCCGGGTGAGAAGCTGGACAAACCGGCGGAGGAATTGCGGGCATTTGGAAAGACCGGTCTGTTACAACCCGGCAAGTCACAGACCCTGCGCTTTGTTCTGACGCCCGCAGATCTGGCTTCTTTCGATACGCCTTCGAGCTCCTGGGTGGCAGAGGGCGGGAAATATACCATAAAGATCGGTGCGTCTTCCGCGGATATCCGGCTGACGGGAACGTTTGACTTGCCGGCGGATCTGGTTGTGGAAAAGGATCACAAGGCGGTGGCGCCGACGGCGGCGATCGATGAGTTGAAGCATTGACTTATTCCATCGCGGTCCGGCATGGCTGTCGGTTCGCTGATCGGAGCGTTGGCCGGTCCGGACGGTTGGCGGCGAGGATTCCTAGCGAAGCTATTTCACATTGGGTTGTTCAATCAATCCTCCAGCCCCTTTCCTTTGAGAATTTGCGGGATGCATTTTTCTACCCTCGCCTCCCGGGTCTTTGCGAGTTTGGCCTGGGAAAAATGGAAGATGTAGCCTTTTTGGCGGCCCGGCGTCAATGCCTCAAACGCCTTCTTCAGCGCCCGGTTCTTATCGAGCTTTTTTTGGAATTCTTCCGGCATTTTATACTCCGATGGCTTTTTCAGTTTCATTTTCAAACCCGCCCTTTCTACTTCGATCGCCTCATAGATATATGCCTTCAGGACAGGCTCCAGCCTGACGACTTCCTTTGTGGTAGTAAAACGAACTTGTCTTGGCACCTGAACATTCTCTGTCTGCTGGATGAGGATATTGCTGGCATCACTTAGCAGCGCGCCCTTGAAAAACAGCACGGCGCAGTATTCTTTAAAGCCATGGATGAGGACGATATTCCTGTTCTCGAAAGTATAGCAGGGGCAGCCCCACTTCAATTCCTCCTGCAGGCCGCAATCGAGGATGATCATCCGCAGCTTCTCATATTCCTTTTGCCATTTGCTTTCTTTTGCAAAAAAGAAATCAACCTTCGGGTTCATGTTTTTCAATTTGGGATGTTATTTTAATTTGCTGACGATCTTTTGCAGCCGGTCATGCGCCATGTTGACACCCCAGGATAAGCCAAGCTGCATGTTCTGGTCCCGCTGTGCCGGCGATTCGAAGATGACGTGCATGGTCAATTTGCTTTGGTCATCCGAGAGCGGCTCAAAGTTATAAACCTCCAATTGGACACCAAAGGGCGTATTTTCCATTTCAAATGTCCGGATGATCGTCCGGTTGGGGATCAGTTCGTGGATAGCGCCGTTGGCCTGGAATACTACCTTTCCGTCATGAGTGGTCTCGAACCGGTAGCTGCCATGCTTTTTACTTTCCATTTTCAGCACATTAGTTCCCATCCACTGTCCGACGATTTCGGGTTCCACATACGCTTTGAAAAGTAACTCCAATGGCAGATCGAATTCCCTGGTGATCACCAGGTCCTGCTTGCCTGCTTCGGCGTCGAGCTTTGTCTTTTGTTCCATGGCAGTCTATTTTTTTGGTTTATAATTTTTCATAACGGCTTCCAGTTTGTTAAACCGGTCGTCCCACATGTTGCGGAACGGCTCGATAAAGTCGGCTACTTCTTTCATTTGTCTGGCATTTATGTGATAATATATTTCGCGGCCGGTCTGCCGCTGTTCAAGCAGGCGGCACTCGGTCAGGATCTGAATGTGTCTGGAGATCGTTTGGCGCGAGGAGTCGAAGTTGTCGGCGATGGCGCCTGGCGTCATGGCGTGAAGGGCGACCAGGACCAGGATGGCTCTCCGGGTTGGATCGGCTATAGCTTGAAATACGTCTCTGCGGGTTTCCACTTTATGCAGTTATTTGACTGCAAGATAGTGCAGTTATTTGACTGCGCAAATTTTTTTTGAATTTTTTTGGATTTTTTTGGTGAGACCGATTGATTTAGTCGTTCATCCCCCTTCCTTCGAGAATATGCCGGACATATTTTTCGATCCGTGCTTCCCGCGTCCTGGATTGCTTTGGCGCAGCAAAGTGTAGAAGATAAGCTCGCTGGCGCCCAGGGGTCAAGGCGTAGAATGCTTTTTTCAGGGTGGCGTTTTTGGCAAATTTTTTATGCAGCTCCTGCGGGATGGCGGGCATCTTGTTTTTTTCCGTGAATTTCAAACCCGCTTTTTCCACTTCGATCGCCTCATAGATATACGCTTTTAGGAGAGGCTCCAACCGGACGATCTCGCGGATGTCGGTGAAACGGATCAACCGGACCGCGTGGGTATGCTCGGTCAGCCTGGAGAGGATCCCATCGGCATCCTGCAAGAGTGCGCCTTTGAAAAACCCAAAAGCACAATAGGATTTCAGGGGGTTGATGATCGCAACATTCGCGTTTTGAAAGGTGTAGCAAGGTACCTTCCATTTCAGCTCTTCCGTCAGGCCGCAGTCGAGAACGATCGTTCTGAGCCGCGCCATTTCCTTTTGCCATCGTTCAGCCGTGGCGAAATAGTTGTCGACTTTCGGGTTCATGCCATAAAAGTAAGTTACTTCCGGTTTAGCCGGCGTTCCGGCGTGCTAAAACAAGATCAACTTGTAAACGACCGGGCGTTCACCGGGGTCGGCCGGAAGCACTTGCACCAGGTACACCCCTTTGGCATGGCCGGTGAGGTCCAGCGCAGCAGAGCCACTGACCGTTTGGGCCTTAATCAACGTACCGTCGGCGCTGTGTACTTTCACGATATAGTTTTTACCGGCAGGTAATTGAATATTTACCAATCCGGAGCTCGGGTTGGGATAGACCGTGAACGGCTTTGGTGCCGCCATAAGCACGGAATCATTGCCATTTTCCAGGCTTGGCGCCATACTATGTCCACTACTGCACGATGATTCGGTGGCTGACTGATCGGTTCCATCTGTTATATTGTGATAGTTCGGGTCGACAAACGTGGGATCCAGATAATAGCCGGTCGGGTGGGTGAGGTTCGGAAAATCAATGGTAATGATATCATTAGGGAAGTCTGATGTGCTAAAAGTCAGGAACGGACTGGGATTGGTGCCGAAGGTATAGTTCCATGTGATCTGGAGATTGGACGGCAGCAATGAATTGCTTTGAGAAACGATTTGCCAGCGTACGCTGCGGGTAGATCCGGAACACAGGTCGAAGATCTGTTTGAAAATGATCGGCATGCCCGGACAGACAAAAAAGCTGTCGGAGACCATCGACTGCTGGATCCCATTGGCCATGGTAACGGTCGCCTGCATCCTCGCATAGCCCTGGACGACCGGGCTGACGTTCGGAGTGGGCGAATTTGGATTGTCAAACGTTACCGAGGCGGTTGCGCCCGGATGCGCCGGAATGGAGGCCCAGGACACAGTATAGCCAGGATCGAGATTGCCGAGGTTGGTGATCGAGGCAGGAAGGGGGTATTTGCTGCTGAGGTAATTATCGGGCAACGGGAAACTGATGGCCAGGTTGTTGCCGGAGACAGACTCGGGCCAGGGAACGATGGGTGGCGCCGAGCCGGTCGATGGATAGACGGCATTCCTGGTAATGACCCCGCCGGAGACAGTGGGAACGAGAATATAAACTCCCTGGTTGGTTACGATCTGGCTGCCCTTGATGCCGGCGATAAGATCGACGCCATAATCGGACTCCGCCTGTGACATGGCGCTGCATGGATCGCCGATGCCATCGGTACCGGGCCAGCTGTCCTTAAGTCGCCATTGGATCTGGCCGTTTACGGTTTTCCAGCCAAACAGTACATAGGCATGGGTGGCGCCACAATGCAACGAATAGGAACCGCTTGAAGGGGTTGTCATGCTTAGCATGATCGGACCATAGTTGAGAATGGCGCGCTGCAGACGTTGGTAATTGTTGTATGTGGTGTAGGACGGATAGAGATTTGTGAGATCGATGGATTGATAGCTAGCCACCTGATATGACGTGTATGGCGACACATTGAGCGGATTGACGCAGGGGACGCTGTACATCGGAGCAGGCCCCTCCTTGCCGCCGTAATACGGGTCGCCGCAATTGGTGGCTGTGATGCAGTCGTCAGTCGTCAAATTCCCGTAAGGCACTTCTGCCGTAGTAGGCGCCCCCGTGGTCAGCAAATAGGCAAGACCGTCTTTGATATTTGTATTGGCCGGCCCGAAGCCAACTACACAGTGCGAATACAGGGTCTGCTGGGAAAGGGCGATAGGTTGGCCGTACAACACCTGGAGCCAGGCCTCAAGACCGGCAATGGTAGCGAATACATTACAGGGGCCAAGGGCAACTATCTGGTCTTCTTTGCTGAAGTTTGCCGGAAGCCAGGAGAAATTAGCAGGGAAAGTTTGCGCGGGCAGAGCGGAGCAGAGCAACGCGCTGAGCGAAGTCAGGAGGATAAGTTTTCTCATATGATAAGTGTTGGTTAACAGAATGAATTTACGAAAAATTTCATATCAACCTTTGGTATTCGCCGGAGGCAAGTATTTACACTTAGATAAAATCCACTATTTGACAAATGTTGTATCTTTTGGCGGATGAACTTATTTGCCTTACCAGCCGTGGCGCTGTGTCTCCTGACTTCTTGCAAAAACCCCGTCCATCCTTCCGGACCAGCCGCACCGGCGAATTCCGCAAACGCATCCGCTTCATTAAAAACGGATACGGCGCCAACCGAACTCAGCACAATGCTCGGTTATTTTCGAAAGAACGATTCAGGTCGTTATGTTCCCCGGGCGGAAATCGATAAGCGTTTTATAATAAAGGTCTTCAAGGATACCAGTATGGGATGGGACGGCATTAGCGCTATACATCCCATTGATATGACCCAAAACCGATACGGGGCTTTTTTCATCCTGCAATTAAATTGCAGCGCAGGAGGCCAGTGCGAAGAATTCTATCTGCTTGGTTTTAATACCGGGGGTCATCCCGTACCGCCGGAATCCATCGGCGGACTCATGGCAGACGCAGATTTCCTGCAGACTTTTGATTATCGGATTGCCGGCGATACCACGATCGTCGTGAATACGAAGAATTATGACGGCGATGAAACGTTAAAGGATTCATCGGTTATCCGGTATCCGCTTGTGATCCAACTGGACAGTTTGGTAGCGCCGCGAAAAAGGGATAGCCTGATCGTGCCGCCTCCCAAAAAACACGAAAACCTTTGACCTTAAAATGATCATCACGCATATCAACTCCTGTCCTCCCCGCAATATATTTCGGCGTTATGGCTTTGGCCGTCGTCGACCAACCTGATGGCATTCCCGTCACCTTGCTGGTCATCCAATTTCCACCGGGAGTTGGAGCTGTCCGAAGCCTGGAAGACCGTGATGTGATACACGGCGTTTCCGTACCGGTAAACCAGTGAAATGGAAGGCCAGTGGGGCGGGAAACAGGGCGTAAACCGTAATACCCGATCGCGCCGTTCCAACCCGACAAAGGAATCCAAAATGAACTGATACATCCATCCGGCGGAGCCGGTGTACCAGGTCCAACCTCCCATGCCCTTATGGGATTCGTTTGAGTAGACGTCCGCCGCCATAACATACGGTTCTGTCTTGTACACTCCGACGGCCGCTGCGTCGACGGAATGATTGATAGGATGGATCAGCTGCAGGAGTTCCCACAGTTTTTTCCGTTGACCCAGCGCTGCAAATGCCATGAGGGTCCAGACGGCGGCGTGTGTATACTGGCCTCCATTCTCGCGCACGCCTGGCAAATAGCCCTTTATATATCCGGGGTTTAATGCCTTTGAATCAAACGGAGGATCGAGCAGCTGGATCAGCTTAAGCTCCCTTCGGACCAGCTGCGCATCGAGCGAAGTCATCGCCAAACCGGCGCGACCGGCTTCTGCCGCGCCCGATAGTACGGCCCAGCTTTGGGAGACCGCATCGATCCGGCATTCTGTATTTTCCATGGACCCGAGCGGAGTGCCGTCATCAAAATAAGCCCGCCTGTACCACTGGCCATCCCATCCCGCCGTTTCAATCCTGGACTTCATTCCGGCTGCCTCTGTTCGACAGATCTCCGCGAAAAAATGATCGTCGAACGTGTCCGCGGTATCGGCAAATCGCACGAGCACGTCATAGAGGAAAAACGCGAGCCAAACGCTTTCGCCCTCGCCTTTGTAGCCAACCTTGTCCATGCCGTCGTTCCAGTCACCCGTACCCATCAACGGAAGGCCGTGCCGCCCGAAGCGAAGGCCGTAGCGGATCGCCCGAACACAATGCTCATAAAGCGTCCCGTTCAGATTGCCGGACGTCGGCAGATCGTAAAACGACTCTTCACCCGGATACAAGGGGCGGCTTTCGAGGTAACCGACCGCCGTATTCAGCACGCCGCCGTCGCCGGTAACGGTAACATACCTGGCCACAACGAAAGGCAACCAAAGATAGTCGTCGGAGCATCGGGTCCTCACGCCCCTGCCTTCCGGGGGATGCCACCAGTGTTGTACATCGCCTTCGGAAAATTGCCGGGAGGCATGCAACAGGATCTGCTGACGAGCCAGGTCGGGCCGGGTATGCAGGATGGCCAGCACGTCCTGAAGCTGATCCCTGAATCCAAAGGCCCCGCCGGACTGATAGAAGCCGCTTCTTCCGAATATCCTGCACGACATCGTTTGATAGAGCAGCCACCCATTGGCAAAAATGTTTAACGCATCATCTGGGGTGGTAAGCCGGACCGCGCCTAGGATCGATCTCCAGTGTTGTTGTACGCGGTCGAGGGAGAATGCGGCGGTTCCCGGTCCGGAGACCTTCCGGATGAGTTCGGCTGCTTCCGGCGTGTTTGCAGCGCTTCCCAACAGGAATATAATTTCTTTTTCCGCACCATCGGGGAGATCGAAGGTTACCTGAAGTGCGGCGCAGGGGTCCATACAAGCGCCGCTTTTGCCGGATAGTCGTTTGCGATGCATGGCCTGCGGGTCGTGCAGGTTTCTGTTCCTGCCGATAAATTCAAGCCGGTCGGCGGTGAAGGTCAACTGACCGGGGTTGTCAACTTTGAAAAAGGTCACCCGGTCGCTGAAAGGGGTATTGTATCGATTCCTGAATAGAAGGGCGCCGCTGCCCGGGTCCGGTTCGGAAAGGATATGCATGGATGTTTTCGCGGGAATGTCTCCCAGCACGATCTCCAGGTAGCCCGTGGCGGACAGCCGCCGTCTCCGTCCGGATTGATTTTTTATCCGCAGCACCGTCCACTTGACAGGCAGGTCCTGGTCTACGAATACGCAAAGTTCTGTTGCAATCCCGTATTCGGTATGCTGAAATCGGCTATGGCCAAATCCGTGTGTCGTTGTATAGGCTGTCGCCCCGCGAACGGGGAATGGCGCGGGGGACCAGAAATAACCGGATTCCTCGTCGCGCAGGTAAAAGGCCTCGCCGCCGGCGTCGCTGACCGGGTCGTTGTTCCAGGGGGTCAGCCGGTATTCATGGGCATTGACGGCCCACGTATAGGCAGAGCCGCTTTCGGAAATGACCGTGCCCATATCCGGGTTGGCGATCACATTGACCCAGGGCGCGGGGGTTGTCGTCGTTTTGTCGGTCATGATCTTATATTCGCTTCCGTCCGGGGTAAATCCGCCCGTGCCATTTCCAAAGAGAAGGTTGCCGGGAAGCGAGCTCCTGCCCGGTGGTTCATCGGGCGCACGCAAACCTGTCGGCACAAAAGGCACAACAGCCTTTTCCGCGAAAATGCGGTTGACCTGTTCCGACAGGGTCCCTTTATGGTCATAGATGATGACCCTGGCGACGCTTTCAAAGAGAATGCGGTCTTCGGGTGAGATCTGATCCGCGGAGCGTACAAATATTTTGCCGGGCTTTTGATAGGATTGGATACCCGCATCGGTATTGATAAGCCCCTGGATCTGGTCCAGTAACTGTTGCCGGTATGAGCCGTGATCTTCATTCCAGATAACCAGATCTACGGCAAGACCCTTCAGTCGCCAGTACGCATGCGCCTGGATCATCTGGCGCGCCATATCGAGGTTGTCAGGGTCGGTCATATGAAGCAAAACGATCGGAAGGTCTCCGGACACCGAGTGGCTCCAAAGGCCCGACTGCCCCCGGTAATTGTTCTGGATCACAGCCGGATCACCCCGCAGATCGGGATTGGGATAAACGATGGAGGATGCGAGCAGATCATAAAGTTGCGCGTCCGCCTCCGTGGCATCGATCTGGCGAAGCAATACCTGGTTGTGTGTCCATGCCAGTTCGAAGGCGCGGCTTTTCAGGTGTTCATCCTTGTATTTATGCATCAGGCTTTCGCAGTCCTCCCTTGTCTCCGTCATCCCGTAGATCAGGTCGACAGTTGCGGTTTGGCCAGGCTTTAGTGTAATCCGGTACCGGATGGAGGCGACAGGGTCCAGCACCGCGCCTTGATGTCCGGACAGCGATTCCATATCCAGCGCTTGCGGGTGACTCAACGATCTCCCGCGACCGATAAAGGTCGACCGCGCGGTCTCATAGGAGGGCATTTCGGCTGCTGCCCCAAAGACCGTCATCATATGGAACATCCAGGGTGGCGTTTCTTCATCCGATCGCGGTCTGCGCGTACAGAGAACCGCCCTGGGCTCCGGAAGGATCTCCGTTTGAACGAACAGATTGCTGAAAGCCGGGTGCGATTCGTCCGATGCCTGCGATGCGATGACCACTTCGGTATAGCTCGTTACCTCAAGGACCTTTGTAAATAAGGTAGTGTTGGTGATCTTAATGCGCCGCATCTCCATATCATCCTCCGGGCTGATAACGACCTCCGTATTGGTGTTGATACCGTTATCCCGTCTTCGGAATTCAACGTGTCCCGCCGAGAACAATACTTCGTATTTTCTCGGGGCGCGTAGGGTTGGTTCGTAGGTGTTCGACCAGAATTCGCCGCTACCGACGTCTTTTATATAGCAAAAAATGCCCCGGTCGTCCTTCGTGGCATCCTCCCGCCAGCGGGTCAGCGCGAAATCATTCCAGCGGCTGTATCCGGCTCCGGAACTGGAGATCATAACCCGGTAACGGCCATTGCTCAACAGTTGGATCTCGGGTATCCTCGGTTGAGGGGTATTGATGACCCGAACGGGTGCGCCGGTGGTCGGAGACTGCGGCTCGACCATATCGGCGGTATGCGCATAAAACAGGGTGGCACGAGGGATCCGCTCCTGTAACAACAACAGGGTTGCCTGAAAGCGAAGCTCCGCCGCAAACCGCTGTTGCATGGGCTTATCCAACAGAACATAAGCAAGTGAGAGCAATCCCATCCCCTGGTGATGAACCATAAAAGACTGGATAACGACCGAGGTCTTACCTCTCGGCAGCCTGGATGCGGTATAATCGACTGCTTCATAAAATCCAAAATCCCCTTCCAGGCCTTTTTTCGCAAGGCTCTGCAGGTTGCTAACAGCTTTTTCAGGCAGCACCATCAATGCCAGCATGGAAGCATAGGGCGCCACGACAAGGTTATCCTCCAGGCCGCGGTTCAATCCAAGGCCCGGGATACCGAATGCGCGGTACTGATAAATAAGGTTCGCATCGACCAGGTTGTATGCCGATTCCGAAATACCCCAGGGAATGTCATGTTGATGGGCATATTCGATCTGGCGTCTGACTACAGCCTTGCTGGTTTGTGCCAGTAATGTGTTCTCATAGGAAGGCATGACCAGCTGAGGCATCAGATATTCAAACATCGATCCGCTCCAGGACAGCAGGATGGGGTCCTCGCCGGAGTCGGTGAGCAGTCGCCCCAGGGCGAACCAGCTTTCCTGCGGTAGTTTGCCTTGAGCGATCCCGACAAAAATCCCCAATCTGACTTCAGAGGCAAGCAGATCATAGAAACTGTTGTCTTTACGCTGCTCTTCGAAATTATATCCGATGTGTAAAAGCCCGGTGGCGGGCTCGAGCAGAAAATCATATTCTATATCGCTGAATTCCTCACATTTCGCCGCGAGCTCCTCCGCGCGGCTGATCTCTTCGGTCGCCCGGGTCGCCGCTTCGTCGACCGCGGTCCGCATGCGGCGCAGCCACTCCTTTTCTCCGGCGGAATGCTCCTGCCCCTCGTATTCATCGAAAACCGGCTTGAAATTGTCCTTCATCGCCTGTAACGACCGAAGCGTAGGAATTTGATCCATCGGCCCGAGGCCGGGGAAGCAATCCGGGACGGGTAACAGGCTTGCCCAGGGTGCGAGGTGCAGCAGATGATTGCGCTGGTCCTTCCATTGAAGCGACAGCCTTTCGACCCATGCTGAAAGTTGGGTGCCGCTCTCCGCCCGCGAAACGCGAAGATCATCGGCAAGCCGGGTCAGTTCCTCGAGGCTACTCTTTATAGCGGTCATTGAATCGCCTTCCTGGTTGGCTTTCTTCAGCAATGTCTGAATCCGCTTTAGCCGATCCGCGAATCGGTCTTTTGCCAGGTCCAGGACGATGGCCGCAGTTGTACTGCCGCCAAGCCATATCCGCTTATTGATAATCGGTTGTGCCGGGAGGGCCAGCAGTCCCTGGCGCAGCGTAAGGAGATGGCCGGCGAGATTGCCGCTGTCTACCGTCGAGATGTACCGGGGATATAAGGGGGTTAGCGTCCGCGTATCATACCAATTGTAGAAGTGACCCTTGAAACGTTCGAGCGCATTCATCGATTGAAAGGTCTTTGCGCACCGGTCCAGGAGGCTGCTTGCGGAAAGGTAACCGAAATCCTGTGCGGCCAGGTTAGCCAGCAAGGCGAGACCCATATTGGTAGGTGAGGTCCGGTGGGCTATGACGCCGCCTCCCGGCTCCTGGAAATTGTCAGGGGGCAGCCAGTTGTCTGCGGCGGTTACGAACTGTTCGAAGAACGCCCACGTCTTCCGGGCGGTTTTATTCAGGAGCATCAACTCTTGTTCCCCGAGATCCGGCCGGTCTTCCGTTGCGGGCTTGCTAAGACGCCACACGAGGGCAGGAGCAAGGAACCATAACATCAGGATAGGACTGGCCACGACAAACACCTGCGGATTCCTGAACAAAAGCACGGTACAAACCAACGCCAGCAGCGGCACGATTGCAAGGGACCGGTAAGCGGACAGCAAGGCGGGCCGGTCCTGATAAGTGAGCGTGGCAAAGGGTGTCCATTCCAGTAGTTTACGCCGGCTGATGATCATCCGCCAGAGGGCTCGTACGATCGCGTCGACATATTGGAAGGCCTCATACGGGAGGATGGAGAGCCCAAATACGAACCGGACCAACGTGATTCTCAGGTTACCGGCAACTTCTGAGATGTGCGCTTTCAGGGTCAGGTCCGCGGGTTTGTTTATCAGCTGCCAGGCGCTGGCGACGATGGGCGGCAAGAGGATGATGGTGGATACCGCCAGGGTCCAGAACCAGGGGTAGCGCAGGATGAACCAACCCAGCAAAAGGAGGGAGAGAAGCGATACCGGTAAAAGGCTGCGTCGCAGGTTGTCGAATATTTTCCAATGGGACAATGCGGAAAGCCTGTTGCGGGTCAACCTTCCTTTGCCGGTCCGGATATAGGGCAACAGCCACGCCGCGATCTGCCAGTCGCCTCTGATCCATCGATGGTGACGCCGGAGATCCGATTCATATTGAGTGGGATTTTCCTCATACAGGAAGACGTCGCTCAGCAATCCTGACCGGACGTAACAGCCTTCGAGCAGATCATGGCTAAGAATCCGGTTTTCCTGAAAAACGTTCCGGAATGCCCGATCGAAGATATCTACATCATAGATCCCTTTGCCGATAAAGGACCCTTCTTCAAAAAGATCCTGGTAAACATCGGAGGTCACCCGGGTATACGGGTCGATACCGGAAACACTGCCCTGCATGTGCAAATAAAGCGATGTCGTTGTTTCGGGGATACTCGAGTCCACCCTTGGCTGTAATACTCCGTAGCCTTCCGTGACCCGCCTCTTACGAGCGTCATAGTGCGGGTAGTTCAGGGGATGCGCCATCGCCGCAATCAATTTCCATGCGGAATCACGCGGAAGCAGCGTGTCGGAGTCAAGGGTAATGACATATTTTACATCGTAAAGAATGCGATGGTCTCCTTCGATGATAGCGAATTCCTTTTCTCCCCGTCCTCTCAATAATGCATTCAGCGCAGCGAGTTTTCCTCTTTTGCGTTCATAGCCCATCCATTTTTGTTCGGCGGGGTTCCATACCCTCGCCCGATGAAAAAGGAAAAAGATATCGTTGTCATCGCGTTTGTATTTAACATTGAGTGCTTCGATCCTGCGAACCGCCAGGTCCGTGAATTCCCGATCTTCCTCCAAGGTCTCCATGGAGGCGTCAATAAAATCGGTGAGCAGTCCGAAGTGCAGGTTATCGCCTTTGTTTGCGAGGAAACGGATCTCCAATCCGTCGATCAGGGACTCGATGTAGGCTTTTCCGGACAGCAGGGTAGGGACAACGACAAGGGTACGGCAGGATTTGGGGATGCCTTTTGAAAAGTCCATCCGGGGCAAGACCTTCGGCTTGACGATCAAGGTGGACAGCCAGTTGACGAGGGAGACAGCCAATTGAGCGGACGCCGAGACGGCCAGCAAGGCGACGATCCCGAGCAGCAGGCGGCTGTGGATTCCCTGGCTGTACGGCAGATAGAACATCGCGGTCGCTGTCACGGCCGTCAGCAGGAGGATCGAGGCAAAGTAATAAAAGAAGGGGACCTTCTGCGCGGAGCGGACCAACCTGGCCGCCCGGGCGCCCCGGATCCCGATCGCCTGAATGGTCTGTCGCAATCCTTTATCGATGAGATAGTATCCTACATGGCGTGTTTTTTTTGAGGATGGGTCTCCATTTTCAGATTTCCCGGCAAGCGTCAGCACCATTTGCGCAATCTGCTTTTCCGGCAGCCGCGATCTTTTTGCGATGGATTCCACGACATGCCGGTACCGGTCTCTCGTTGGAAAATCCATCCGGGGATAAGTGCCGTCCGGGTCCTGAACGAGAACCTCTTCCACACAGCTTAGACGCTCGACAAAATCCCGCCATTCGGTGGTTTCGATAAATCGCAAGGTTCCGATGCTGTTGCGAACCGAAACCTGGTCAGCTGCCTGTTTTTGATTTTCCTGACGGACGAGTTCGTTACTGTTGGTACCCATACCCGAAAGCTGCTGCTCCAGCCAATTCAGGGCCAGCGCGAGGGCCGGCCCTTTGCCTTGCAGGCCGCGGGTCAGGCCCGCCACAAACGGGCTGCTCAGCGGTGGTTTTGACCTGGCCATGTCGGCAATGGTCAGGATCAGCTGGGAGGCGTCTTCTTTTACGGTATCGATCATTTTGTCGGCCCAGTAATCGGCAAGATTATGATCGATCATATCCAGTGCAATTCTTCCACAGACCCGCCGCAGATTCTCGATGACGGCTAAACGAAGCATGATCGGAATCGCCCAGAGTTCGCCCAGCGTAAGATCCGTAGTCGTTTGGTACGCCGCGACAAAACTGCCGAGGTTGTTTGCATCGACCCGGCCGTCGCTGTGGGAAATGATCTCCAGCACGATCTCAAAGACCCGGGGCGTCCCGGCGAAATGGCCGTTGGCGAGCGCGGGCAGGGCTTCGCTGTATCCCTTTGGCAGGTGTTTACGGGCCAGAACGACCTGTTCTTCGATGAGGTAGAAGTTGTCGACCAGCCATTCGGCCCCCGGGCTGATGGTTTTACCTGCTTTGATATTTCCAATCAGCAGGTTCCGGACCTCCAGAAGGGTGTTCTCGTTGTCGGCCAGCCTTTTGAGCAAATGATCGGGAGTGCGCTCGGTCTCCAGCCGATGCAAGGACGCTATAGCCTTTCCGTGGTTGTTCAGTTGATCGGAACTATACAAGCCCGACCGAAAGGGTTCCTCGTTTCCCTGGTTCCAGGGACCGGCGGATCCCTGGAAATAAACACGCAAGCGGGATAAGAGGTCGAAGACCGTACCAGCGGTACCTTTCATCATAATGGAATTGTTTGAAGACTGCGATTCCCATCGAAGTAACGGTCAGGCGAACCCAGGACCAGATAGGGAGGAGGTGAGGAATGGCCTCCAAAGGTAGGCTAATTCAGGCAATAAAAAAGGCCGCACGCAACTATCGTGGTGCCGGGAAGGCGGCCGGGTCGGGCCAAGAACCGGGTAACCGTCTTAGTGCAGCAATGGCAGGAAAATATGGAACCGGGAGCCGCCGCCTTCGTTTGGCCGCACATAGATCTCTCCCCGGTGATTCGTAACGATCCGCTTACATAGCGCCAGCCCGATACCGGTGCCTTCAACGCGCTGCCTGGTATTCAGCCGCTGGAAGATCAGGAAGATCCGCTCCGCAAACCTGGGATCGATACCAATTCCATGATCGGCAAAGACGATCTCGCAATATAAGAGCCTGTCGTCAAGGCGGGGATGTGTTTTCAATTCAGCCGCCGGTACGGTTCGCGAGGAGATATCGATCACCGGTGGCTGGCCGGCTTTCGAGAATTTCAGGGCGTTACCGAGCAGGTTGTAAAAAAGCTGATTCATCTGGAGGGGGACAGCGTGGACCGAGGGGAGCGGATCGGAATGGATTGCCGCACGCTTCTCTTCGATCTGCCAATCGAAATCCCGGATGACGCGTTGCAGGATGGCGTTCAGGTCGGTGGACTCAAATACGCTTGCATCCAATACTTTTGAAAAATTCAGCACATCCCGGATCAATGCGGCCATCCGTTCCGCGGAAAGGCTGATCTTTTCAAGCAGGACCCCGGTCTCTTCGTCAATATCCCCGCTGCGCTCCTTATTGAGGATTGCGGCAAATGTCCTGATCTTGCGAAGCGGCTCCTGCAGGTCATGTGAGGCGATCGTCGCGAACTGTTCGAGGCTTTCATTGGAATATTTCAGGGCGTCGTTCGCTTCTTTCAGGCTCGCCGTCCGCTCGTCCACCTGCCTGGCCAGTTCAGCTGCAAAACGGCGTTGCTCGTTTGCTTGTCGCCTGCCCTCCGTGATGTCTTCCATCGCCAGCAGAATCAGCTGTTCGGCGTTGTCCTTCCGGAAGATACGGGCCGCGTTCAGCAATAGTATCCTTTCTCCGCCGGATTTGTCAGAATAGTTAACCTCGATATCCTTAATCCTTCCCTCGCGGAATAAAACCGACCCGAGTGCAGCGCGGAGCGCCGGTACATCCCATTCGCCCTTTCCCAGATTATACAAAGATCTGCCTTCCGTTTCTTCTTCCGAAGTGTCGAATTTCTCGTAGAACGCCCGGTTGGCGGTTTTCACCTGCATATGATGATCGAGTACCAGCAGGGGTTCCCGGATAGTGGCGATGATCGATTCGGCGTAGAGGCGGGAAAGGTTCAGCTGTTCATTACGGTCGAAAAGCTCCTGGTTCAGTGTGGTCAGCTCTTCGTTTGTACTTTGGATCTCTTCCTTGGAGGTTTCCAGCTCTTCGTTCAGGCTTTGCAGTTCTTCGCTGCCGGACAGCAGCTCTTCGTTCGCACTTTGCAGTTCTTCTATGACAGCCTCCTGGTCCTCCACGAAGTTGCGCATGTCTTCGCGCAGGGAGGAAAGCTCTTTTTCCAATTGTTGATTGCGTCGGTGAACAGCGCTGTCACCGCCGTCGGTCGGTTTTGCCCCCGCTTCCGACTCCGACATGGTTTCGAAGGTTCCGGCGGCCGCTTCCCTGAAGAGGATCAGGAAATGGGGTTCCGCGGTATTTTGCAACGGGTGCACTTCGAGCGTTAACGACTGTTGTTTGCCGGATACCGCCAACCGGATATTTTCGCTGATATGTGGCTGCTTTGACCCCCGGGCCTTATGCAGGGCGTTTCTGAGCTCGAATGCCAGTTCGTCCTTTGTCAGTTTCAGGATATTCAGACTCGGTTTGCCCGGCCCCGGTTGCAGCCAGCCGCTGGTCGGGCCCCGGAATTCCACGATGTCGAGCTGGTCATTTACAATGACACCGGGCGGTGAAAAGCGCGATAGCATAAGCATATCGGCGCTTTTTTGAAAATCATCGCGACCAGGCTCCTTTCCTGCTGGCTTATTCGTCTTGATCGTTGTGGCCTCCGGCCGGCCGGCGGAGACCGGTAAGAATTTTGCAATGCCGGGCTTGCGGGAGTATATCTTCTCTTTCCTGTCGAAAGGCAGGAACAGATCCGCTGCAGGGGATGTTGTTTCCGAGTGGCCCAGCAACAGGTAGCCATTCTCCTTTAAGGCATAATGAAACGTCGAAAGCGCTCTTTTTTGTAAGAGGGGTTCCATGTAGATGAGGACATTCCGGCAGCTGATAAGGTCCATTCGCGCAAAGGGCGGACTTTTCAGGAAATCGTGATGGGCGAATACGCACCATTCGCGGATGGATTTATTGACGTGATAGCTCCCGGCGATCTTTTCAAAATATTTCTCTAACCGTGCGGGCGAGACGCCCGCCATTTCCCGCCTGGAATAGATCCCTTTTCTGGCGATGGCGATGGATTTTTCCGAGACATCCGTTGAGAAGATCTGTATCGCGAAGGCATCTGCCCTGGCGCCGAGATATTCGTTCAAACAGATCGCCATGGAATAGGTTTCCTCGCCGGTAGAACATCCGGCGACCCAGATGCGGAACGAGCTACCATCCGGCTTACCGGCGAACAACAGTGGCAGCAGCGATTCGCGAAGGGTTTCGAAAGTCGCGGGGTCACGGAAAAACCCGGTGACGGGTATCAGGAGGTCCTGGTATAACAGGTCCTGTTCGGAGGGGTTCTCTTTAAAATAATCCAGGTAAGCCGTTATCGTCCTTTTTTTGGTCAACCCCATCCGGCGTTCGATCCGTCTTCGGACGGTCGTCTGTTTGTAATGGGTGAAATCGGCACCTTTTCTGAGTCGAAGGAGCGTGATCAACTGGCTGAAGGCCCGTTCGGGGTCCGGGTGATCTTCTCCTGCCGCCGCCTCTTTGAAGCCCCCTGTCAACTTAGCGATCTGCGACGGTATCTCTTCCGGAGCAAGAATGAAATCCACAACGTTGGCATCAATGGCATTCTGCGGCATCCCGCGGAAGGCGGCCGACCCAGGCTCCTGTGCGAACGTCAGCCCTCCGCGCTCTTTGATTGCTTCCAATCCCCGTGTCCCGTCGGAGGCGGTTCCGGACAGGACTACGCCAATGGCATGTGATCCGTGGACTTGCGCCAGCGAGGTAAAGAACACGTCGACCGGCAGGCTTTTCTTTTTTTTTGGACGTGGTTTGAGCCGTAACCGGCCGTCATCGGCCGTCAGCAGCTTGTTCGAGGGTATGATGTAGATATGATCGGGCGCCACGTGCACGTTGTCGGTCACCTCTTCCACGGGGATGGGCGTGTTTTTTTGCAAGATCTCCGTGAGCATGCTTTCGTGGTTCGGTTCCAGGTGCTGCACCAAAATAAATGCCATGCCGGAGGATTCGGGTACAGCCTTAAGCAGCCGTTTGAATGCCTCCAATCCGCCGGCTGAAGCGCCAACGCCGACTACGGGAAAGTAATTTGATGGCGGGTGCGCGGAGTGATGCTTGTCTCTCGATCTTGCCATGACGGCATCTCTTTTTAGAAAGATACGCTTTATATGGAAATCCCGTCAGATCCGGTAGCAAAGGGCATTGATATTCATGCCGGCGCCTACGGAGGCAAAGAGAATGATATCGCCGGGGTACAGGGAATGTCCCGGGAGCGCGTTTTTCTTTACCATATCGAAAAGAGTGGGGATCGTTGCCACCGAGCTATTACCCAGCTCCCGGATGTTCATCGGCATAATGCCTTCCGGAACCTCCTGCCGGCCAAAAAGACCATAAAAGGCCCTTACGATCGCCGCGTCCATTTTCTCATTTGCCTGGTGAAGGAATATCTTACTGACCTCGTCCAATTCGATCTTGCAGATATCCAAACAGGATTTCATCGCCATCGGGACGGTCCGGAGGGCGAATTCATATACCTTCCTGCCCTGCATCTTTAAGTAGCGGGTCGTGCATTCCGCCGGCTGGCGATAGGATTGCCCGAGTGTGATATAGTTGCTTTCTGTCAACGCATGTGTCTGGCTAATGGAACCAAGGATACCGCGATGGCCGAAACCGGCGCCCTCGCCCGCTTCTTCCAGGAGGACTGCCCCTGCGCCGTCGCTGTAGATCATGCTGTCGCGGTCGTGCGGGTCGATCACGCGGCTCAGGGTCTCGGCGCCGATTACAAGGCATTTTCTGGCCATGCCGGCCCGGATAAAGGCCTCTGCCTGGATCAGCCCCTGCAGCCAACCCGGGCAGCCAAAGAGGAGGTCATAGGCGACGCAAGCAGGGTTTACAATTTGAAGAGCGCTTTTTACGCGGCTAGCCAGGCTGGGGACGGCGTCGCTTTGGAAGCTGTTTTTCTGCACGTCGCCGAAGTTGTGCGCCACGATCAGCTGGTCGATGGTTTCGGCATCGACGCCGGAGTCTTCGATAGCGGCCGAAGCAGCGATGACGGCCATGTCGGATGTATTCAGGTGGTCGTGCGCATAGCGACGCTGCGCAATACCCGTTATCTTCTCGAATTTGCGAATGATCTCCGATGCGCCATTCATGAGCCGCCGGTTGTCCCCATCATAAAATTCCGCCCGGGCAAAATCCTCGTTCAACCGGATATCATCCGGTATAAAACTACCCGTTCCCGTAATCAAAGCACCCATATAATGGCATTAACAATTTATAAAAAATCGGGCGATCATCGTTGTGACCGCCCGGAAGAAGAGCTACCTCAACTATTCGGAAGAAAAAGACACTCCTGGCAGAGCCACAAAACGTGACAAACACTTAATAAAGGTAACGCTGCATCCGGACCGGATTATTGCAATGTTACTGAAAAATGTTACAATATTCACAGGTTTTTGACGTGAAATGATGGATGCTAGGAATTTTTCGCCCGCGGATCTTGCTGCCGGCATTGCTGTTTGAATTGGGACGTCGTCAGGCCGGTAATTTTCTTGAATTGATTGGACAGATGCGCGAGGCTGCTGTAATGCATTTTATGCGCAATTTCCGTCAGTTTCATATTTTCATAGAGGAGCAATTCCTTTACCCGATCGATCTTGTGGCAAATATAGAATCTTTCGATCGTGATGCGCTGTGTTTCCGAGAACAGGTTGGACATATAGGTGTAATCATGGTGCAACTCTTCGCTCAGGTGGGTGGACAGGTTATGCACCAATTGCTCTTCGCTGTGGTAGACGACATCCAGGATGACGTTCTTTATCTTTTGTACGAGGATATCCTTCTTGTCTTCGAATAATTCGACACCGGCCTGCCGCAGTACGCCACGCAGCGTACCCTGTTGGGACCGGGTAAGCCTCTCATCCATCCTTATTTCGTTGATCTCTACGGAAACGCCGGGTACGCTTAGTCTGTCCAGTTCGTTGCGAACGAACATCAGGGACTGCAAGCTGGTAATATTTTTTATGAAAAGTATCAAGCTACACGATGCCTTTCGACTCCTCCTTTGAATGTAATTTACATCTTTTTTGGCTGACCGCGATCCGGAGTGAAATACCGATCTTTTAGTCTACCTTTCGTGCAAGGGCATTGCAACTTGTCGTTCTTATGGCGAAACAAATCTACCTACATGACCATATTGCTGGTTGACGATGATGAAGATGACCGGAAGCTTTTTATTGAAGCCACCAGAGAGGTGGACGGCACGATCGCCTGTCTTTCCGCTTCCGACGGCATGGAAGCGCTGGCTTACCTGCGGGACGATCGCAACGTTGTGCCGGATTTTATCTTCCTCGACCTGCGCATGCCTGGTTTTTCGGGAGAGGAATGTCTTATAGAGATCAGACAGGTGCCGCGGATGGCCGGTGTGCCGGTCATCGTATACACAACCTCCCGGGACGTTCAGGAATCGGTAAGGCTAAAACAACTTGGCGCCACACATTTTGCGAGCAAGCCGGTTTCCCCGGAGGAAGTATATTATATGGTATCGTTTATCATCGGAGAACGATGGTAGAGGGGAAGGCAGCAGGAATAGTATTAACTTCGTCTACCATGATCGAAAAGTCAGACCTTGAAGGCGTGCTGAAGGCTACGTTGTCGTTGAGTGGTTGTTCCATCAAGGTCAAGGTATCGAAGTCAACGGTAACGCTTACCGGGCGGGTGTTTTCCGCAGAACAGAAGAGCGAAGCGGAGCGGATAGCCTGGAAAACGGTCGGCGTGTGGACGGTTGGCAACGAGTTGGCGATCGACCAGGGGTAGATGGTTTGAAGCAAAAACCCGACTTCGCTAAAGCTACGCAAGCCGGGAATTATGGCTTAACCATGCGGCCCTGTCTTATTCCGATTTCAGACTATTCACCGGATTTGCAAAGGAGGCTTTAACTGTTTGATAGCTAACTGCAAATAAAGCAATCAGCATAGTAGAAAGACCTGACAACAGAAATATCTCCACATTCAAATTCGTTCGATAGGCAAAACTATCCAGCCATTTGCGCATGATCCACCATGACAAAGGGAAAGCGAGTATAACAGCTATCAATATGAGTTTAAGAAAATCTTTTGAAAGCATGACTGCAACGTCGGCGACCGTAGCGCCCACTACCTTTCTGATCCCAATTTCTTTTTGCCTTTTTTGAGCCGTGAAAGCTGCTAAACCAAGCAGCCCTAAACACGAAATAGCGATGGCTATGCCTGCAAAATATCTCGACAATGATGAGATCCTTTCTTCTGAATCATATAATGCCTGATAGTCCTGGTCGAGGAACCGGAAATCAAATGGCAGCCCCGGATTATATCGATGATATAACTGCTCAATATTGGAAATTGCCTCCCTCTCCTGACCCGCCCCGATCCGGGCCAAAACATTACCTCCTGAAGATAAATACAAAAAGCATGGCTTTACCCCCTCGTGTAGTGATTCGAATTGAAAATTATCGACCACTCCCAGGATTTGGTAATCAGTGCGCCAAAGCCTAACTGTCTTTCCAACGGGGTCCTTCAGGTCCATGGCATCAATGGCAGCTTTGTTAAAAATAACCTTCTTACTGTCTGTGCCAAAGGTCCCGGAGAAAGACCTTCCGCTTATGATTTTAACCCCAAGCAATTCGATCCAGTCATATCCCACGGCAAAATTTGCAAATTGGATTGATTGGTCAGGTTTTTTCCCTGGCCATGAAAGATCTGGCGTTGATGCATAGTGACCCGTTAGATCATTGTTGGATATTGCGACCTTCGTCACTCCGGGCGTCTTTTTCAATTCCTCCAAAAAAGCCGGCAGATCCTGATTTAAAGCGCCGTCCTTCTTAAACGTAATGACATTATTCCTGACATAGCCAAGGTTTTTTGTCTCGATCAGCTGCATCTGTCGGTATATTACCCAGACGGAGATTATAAAGATTGCTGAAAGCGTAAATTGAAATATGACAAGGCCTTTTCGCAACCAAAGTGAAGTGAGTGATGATATCAATTTACCTCTTAAAATGGCAATAGGTCTTAAGCCGGAAAGGTAAAAGGCCGGATAGCTGCCGGCAAGCAGGCCAGTGAATATGGTAATGGATAAGACGGATAAAATTACATTCAAATCAATCCTGATTGTCAGATCCCGGCCTGCAATTTCTCTGAAAGAAGGAAATACCAACCAGACTAAAAGAAGAGCAACGAAAAGCGAAATAAAAGTCAGCAATAATGCTTCGATCATGCATTGGATGACAAGCGCTGACCTCCGGGCCCCTACTACCTTTCGAATTCCGACATCCTTTAACCGGCCGGATGCCTTCGCGGTTGACAAATTCATAAAGTTGATACAGGCAATACACAAGATGAATAAGGCAATAATCGAAAATAATCTTACATATTCGATCCTCCCTCCGACCTGAAATCCATTTTCATAGCGATTAAATAAATACCTGTCGGCATATCGTTGAACAAATAGAGTAGGGATCGAACCGAGATATTTGGCGTCAATAGTGTTTCTTAATTTGGCGCGGGCAAAATCCCGCAACTTATTATTGAATTGCGTGACGTCAGTGCCTTTTTTCAAAACCACGTAGGTGTCAACATTATTATTTCCCCAATTTTCTATTATTTGGGTATTTTTTTCATAAAAAAGATCAAATGACATCAATATGTCGAATTGCAGGGAAGAGTTAGAGGGGGGAGCCTTAAAAATACCGGTTATGGCATATAGCCCGCCTGTTTTTCCCAAATTATCGTTGGTAGGTTTCCATTCGACCGTTTTGCCAATAATATTACTGGTTGTATGAAATAACTTCAAGGCCAATTGATCGGACAAAAGAACTCCTGATCTTCCCGAGAGTACTTTGTTCGGATCACCCTGGATAAGCGTAAAAGAAAAAACGTTGAAAAAATTTCTGCTTGCAAATAATTGAGTGCCTTTCAAATGAGAATCATTAAAAGAAACGATGCCTTTAGTTTCGGCAAAGTCGGATACGGTCACTGCCGCATCTTCAACCTCCGGCATTTCTTTGACCAAGGCTTGTGCCAAAATGCCCGGTGTGTACTCGATGGTTTGAGTTACGTCACCCATCGGCACATTGGCCATAACTTCGAATAATTGCTTATTGTTTTTATGAAACTTATCAATATTCCATTGATAATATACCCAGAAATAGATCAGAAGCGAACTGGCTAATCCTATAGAAAGTCCAAGCAGATTGAGTACAGTAAATTGTGGGGACTTCAGGAGATTTCTCCAGGCTATTTTCAAGTAATTCCCTACCATAAGAGAGGGTTTAATTAGATTTCTTGTTCAAGGACGCCGGCAGGACCTCCTATATATGTCTAATTTACATTGAAAATGTTGCATGCGTTATTCAGACGTGGCGACCAAGCCAATACCCCCAAATCGGAGACAAATTCAAAAACCCCAGCAAAGCTGGGGTGCAGTGATGAAGTCTTGCGGAGAGAGAGGGATTCGAACCCCCGGAAGTTTTACCTTCAACGGTTTTCAAGACCGCCGCAATCGACCGCTCTGCCATCTCTCCGGGCGCAAAATTAGGGTCTCTCCATGAACGGCCAAATTTTTTCGGCCCGGGTTCGTAACTTCGCACAAATTTTTGGTTTGAAGCATTTAAGAGCGGTCAACAAGTATTTCTGGAAGTATCGGTGGCGCTTCCTGCTGGGGCTCGTATTTATCATCCTCTCCAATTATTTTCGCATTCTTACTCCGCAGATAACGGGATACGTGGTCAACTCCGTCGACCGGGAAGTGCAGGCGAAGATCGACGCAACCCGGGCGGTCAACCCTGAGTTGGGAGGAGCGGCGCGAGGCCAGGGTCCCGGGAGCGGATCGAGCCGCGCGCCTGCCCACGCCGCCGGCAACGACCGCCCCGCCGGCAACGACCGCCCCGCCGGCACCGACCGCCCCGCCCATGCCAACGCGCGCGATACCGCGAACTATGACATCCTTGTCCGGAAGTTCGTCCGCAAACTGGATACCTGGCATCCGAATTTCGACGGGTACAAAGTGGCGATCTGCGGCGTGACCCTGCTGGTGCTTGCGCTGATCAGCGGGTTTTTCCTTTTTCTCATGCGGCAGACGATCATCGTGATGAGCCGTCATATCGAGTATGACCAGAAGAAGGAGATCTACGATCATTATCAGCAACTGGACACGAATTTCTACCGTACCCACAGCACGGGTGACCTGATGAGCCGGATGGCGGAGGACGTCAGCCGGGTGCGGATGTATACCGGTCCGGCGATGATGTACCTGGCCAACCTGCTGGTCACCATTGGCTTCAGCCTCTTCTTTATGTTGCGCAGCGATGCCTTGCTGAGCTTGTACGTGTTAACGCCGCTGCCCATCCTGGCGATAACGATCTACTATGTAAACACCATCATTCACAAACGAAGCGAACATATCCAGGCCCTGCTGAGTAACCTGACGACAAATGCCCAGGAGTCTTACAGCGGGATCCGGGTCATCAAGTCCTTTGTACAGGAAAACGCGATGCTGCGTTTTTTTGCCCATAACAGCGAGGAATACCGCAAGAACGCCGTCGGTCTTGCCAAAGTTGAGTCCATCTACTTCCCTTCCATGGGGCTGATGATCGGCCTCAGTACGCTGCTCGCAATCATGATCGGGGGTATATATGTCATCTATGGCAAGCATAACACGGACCTTGGAACGATAACGGAATTCGTTATCTATATTACCATGCTTACCTTTCCCGTCAGCGCGATCGGCTGGGTCGCCAGCATGGTTCAACGGGCCTCGGCATCCCAGAAGCGGCTGAATGAGTTCCTGGACACCGAACCGGTTATTCAAAGCCCGGCATCTGCCGTGACCAGGACGTTGGAGGGTAATATCAGCTTTCAACAGGTGAACTTCACCTATCCCAATACGGGAATCCACGCGTTGAAGGATTTCAACCTGGAGATCCGCAAGGGGGAGAAAGTGGTGATCATCGGCAGGACAGGCAGCGGAAAAACGACCATCGCCCAGCTGTTGCTGCGGATGTATGATCCCGATACCGGAAAGATCCTGGTCGACGGCACCGATTTACGTTGTTTCGACCTGCAGCAGCTCCGGCGGCAGATCAGCTATGTGCCGCAGGACGTTTTTCTCTTCAGCGATACGGTTTCCGGCAACATCCAGTTTGGCCTGGAGAAGGCCGACGAGGAGAAAGTTCGTCAGGCCGCCCGATATGCGAGCGTGGACAGGGAGATCGAAGGGTTTACCGACCGCTATGCGACAATGATCGGGGAACGGGGCGTCACCCTCAGCGGCGGCCAGAAACAACGCATCTCCATCGCCCGGGGACTTATCAAAGACCCGGAAATCATCGTATTCGACGATTGCCTTAGCGCCGTGGACGCCAAGACCGAGAAGGAGATATTGGGTAACCTGTACCAATATTTGCAACATAAAACAGCGATTATCATCACACACCGCATATTTTCCCTCTTCGATTTCGACCGGATCGTTGTGCTGGAAGATGGTAAGATCGTCGAGACCGGAACCCACCGGGAATTGATCGCGATCAACGGTTATTACACCTACCTGTATGAGCAGCAACAGGCTGAGAATAACCCGGCTTGAGCTGCGGACCGGGCGAGCATGAACGAACCGGCGAAAAAGACTTAGTTCGCTGCTACAATTCCTCTGGCAAATTTTGCTAATTCGAAAACAATACTATATTTGTGGCTACTTAATTTGAAATTTTCAACTGCAAAACAACTCATTGTGGCGTACGACAACAACGACAAAAGAATGGAAAGCGTTTATAGCAAACGCATCAGAGCGGGGAAACGCAGGACATATTTCTTCGACGTAAGAGCTACCCGTAGCAACGATTATTATCTTACGATCACGGAAAGCCGGAAGAAATTTGATCAGGATGGATACGACAGGCACAAGATCTTTCTATACAAGGAGGATTTCAACAAGTTCCTGAAGGCGCTGACGGAGGCGGTTGATTATGTAAAGACCGATTTGATGCCGGATTTCGATTTTGACGCATACAACCATGACAACGATGGCGAGAACCAGAATAGTGGTGTCTATAGCGAGAACGGTCATGCCGCCGCCACCGAAGAGGTAGAGGACGACGTAAGAGAGCCGCGGCATACCCCCGCCGCCCCCGGTACCCCTACGGCCACCGGTGAAGAGGTCGATAAATGGTAACAATCCCGTTGTAAAACGATAGAACCCCTTGAGCGATCGAGGGGTTTTTTAATGCGTTAATCTTGCCTGCACCCGCCGCAGGTAAGCCAGCGCGGCCGCCCCCACCCGGGTCTTTTTTTCGGTTCGCGGAATGGCGGCCACTTCCCGCCAGCCTTTTGCAAACCCCTTGACGTCCCATCCGCTTTTCCTGAGGTATTGCAGGCTCCACAGGAGCGCCGTGGTGAGGAAGTAGCGAACCGGCAGATATTTCCAGGCCACCTTGCTTTTGTTGACCCACATCCCGCGAAGCTTCTGCCGGGGCGGAAGCCGGCCGCCGGGCGACTCTTTATGCCAGATCAAGACCCGGTCGTCGAAACGAATGGTATATCCTTTGTCGATTGCGCGGTAGCTGAGGTCGTATTCTTCCATGCCATAAAAGAAGTTCTCCGGGTAATATCCCGCTTCTTCGAAAACGGAGCGGCGGATGGCGTGGGCGGCGCCCGAGAAATAGGCCGTATCGAAGCGTGGCAGGTCTTTTCGTTGGGTAAACCGTTTATGCGGAAAGGCATTTATCTGCATTTCCCCGGTGGAATGATAAAAGATCCTGAAGGCTACTATCCCGATAGCGGGGTCTTCCCCGAATATGGCGCCGATCGCCGGCAGAGCGTCGGTGCTGCGGAAAAGGGCATCGTCGTCGAGAAAGACCAGGATTGGCGCCCGGCTGAGTCGCACGGCGTAATTCCGACCCCCGGAGACCCCCAGGTTTTCCGGGGCGATGACATAGTTGAACGGGATCTCGGGATGATTGGCGATAAAGGCCTCCACCGCTTCGTAGGAAATCCCGGAGCGATTATTGACGATGATCACCTCCTCTACCCATTGCCCGACCCCTTCGAGCCGACTGATATTGCCGGCGAGTGCCAGCATATCTTCCGGCCGGTTAAACGTGATGATGACGATGCTCAGCGGCTTCATAGGCGGTTGTTAGGCCTTTGCGGCCGGAGGCCGGGCTTTTCTCTTTCGCCATTCTACAAAGGATGCGCCGATCAGCATCGAAAAGATGATCAAACTGAACCAGGTGGTCAGCGTTTTTCCAAGTGTGTACGAGCGCGGCTCGAACCGGAATTCGATGGTATGTTCACCGGCTGGGATCGGTAATCCGCGCAACAGGTAGTCAACACGCAGGTAATTCGTCTTTTTGCCGTCGATATAGGCATCCCAGCCCTTGTCATAGTAGATCTCACTAAAGACGGCAAATTGATTCGTCTTTGCCGAGAATTTGTAATCGATCTTCTCGAGAACGTTGTCGGTCAGTCGGATGATGGCAGTAGAATCCGGCACGGGCCGGAAAGGTATCAGCGAAGCATATTTCTGCTGGATGATGGCCGTATCGCGCACATTGACGCTGTCGAGAGCCTGCATCTCTTCGTCGCCATTTTTAACATAGTGAATTCCCTTGACCAGCCAGCAGGGACCGAATGCGCCGGGATTTTGCTGGGCCTGGAGCTGACCGGTGCGCTGGTCCGGGAGCAGGATATATTTCGTGTTCAGCATGTTGAAGACCTGCGGATTCCTTTTGGTCAGCTGATGGTCGATGAGATCCTGGTATAACCCCAGCTTGGCGGCGGAGTAGCCACCCAGCGAGTTGTGGAAATTGGCGGCGCGGGCATCCTGCGAGAATGAGGGATCGCTTGCATCCCAAACCCGGAAGTTCTTGTCGGGATCGGCCATGATCCGTTGATCGGCCGGCGTCGGCTGCAGGGATTGTTCGAGGTCCGCCGGATCGACATAGCTATCGGCCTTTAGATACCGATTGTCCACCGCCAGCAAGTCGTAGCTACTCAGTACCAGCAATGCAGCAAGCAGGACGACAGCTTTGATCTTCTTCTTCAGGTATAGCCCAACCAGCGCCGCAGCGATGAGGATCAGCACGATCGACCGCCACATATCCGCCGAATACATCGATTTCCGATCCTCGCTGAGACCTTTGAATACCGCGTTTACGGCGGTCTGAGCCTGGGCCTGAGCGCTTTCTTCCGGTTGGCCGGCACGGGTCAGCGCTTGCGTCTTCTGTTGAGCCCAGCTTTGTTTGAACTCACTGTCATAATTGTTATATCGGCTATCCGGTTTGAATCCGGCCGTCAGGTAGTAACCGAGCATGACGACGATCAGTCCGCCGGAAACTATGGCCGTCAACCGGAATTTTTTCCATAACGTGGCGGCGTCCAGGCCGCCGGTAAGGAGTTGTTGAAGCCCGAGTGCCACCAGGATCGGCGCGGCCAACTGCGGCAGGAATAATGCCGTGGATGGTGACCGGAATTTATTGTAATAAGGGAGATGATCGAAGATGAAATAGTTGACTGAAGGCAGATGATCGCCCCAGGCCATGACGATCCCAAGGATCCCCGCTGCCACCAGCCCCCACTTTAGCCAGCCCTTCAGCAGGAAAAAGGAGAAGATAGTGAGGAAACAGATCACGGCGCCTAAATAGACCGGACCGGAGGTACTGGGCTGCGGACCCCAATAGGCGATACTGTTCGCGATTTGCAGGGCTTGATCCTCGGATAACCCCATGTCCTGCATCGCCCGGTCGGCGAATTTGGAATTGTCGCCAATTTCGGGCGTGTTGAGGCCTCCGCCGCCGGCGGCATCCGGTACGGCCAGGGTCATCGTCTCGCCGATCCCATAGCTCCAGGTAAAGGCATAATCATAGCTGAGGCCGTTCTTGCTCTCCTGTTTGTTGACCGTAGAAAGCTCGGTCCGGCCGCCGCGCATGGTCTCCTTCGTATATTCCTCATCGGGCAAGGTTGCGCCTACGCTTGTTCCAAAGGCGATCAAACCGGCAAGCACGGCGAGGGCAAGGGAAATGACGGTGTGTTTGATCTGCCTTTTTTTTGCCGCGTCGATCACAAAGAACAGCGCGATCAGTCCCATGCAAATTCCGGTGTAATAGACGATCTGCAGGTGCTGGGTACCGATCTGGTTTGCAAAGAAGAAGGCGAGAAGCGCAGTGCCCCACCAATACCGGCGCTTCAGCAGCATCAAGAATGAGGCGACAACCCCCGGAGCCCACGCGATCGCCCACATCTTGGTGACGTGGCCCGTTGCGACAATAATGGGATCATAGGAGGAATAGGCGTAAGCGAGCGATGCCAGCGTGGCGATCCAGGGATCGATGCGAAGCACGGCCATCAGGATATAGAAGCATACACAGGCCAGAAAAAAGAAACATATCGGCTGGGGAAGGAACAGGTACAAGGCATGACCCAGGTAGGAATAGTCGATCGCCGGGCCGGAGTCGATCGCTATCGTATACGCCGGCATTCCGGAGAAGGCGTTTTCGATCCAAAGGGGGAAGCGACCATATTTTTCCTTGTATTCGAAAGATTGACGGGCCATTTCCTTCCATTGCTGGACGTCTGTCTGTTTGACTACGTTTCCCTGGAGCGCGGGGCGGCAGTACACCATAGCGACAATAAGAAATAAAACGATCGCGACGGCGTGTGGTAAAGCTTTTTTGAGGAAGGAGGACTTCATCATTCTGGATGGAATTATTCCCGGCAAAATAATGGTATTTTGTCCAGAAATACAGATTTTTGGCTAAAACCGGGCATTGCCCAGTTCACAATTGACGACCGATTCAATATGCAGTTGTTAAAACTCCTTGCGCGGTTGGCGTCCCTGGTCCTGTTGATCCCGAACCCGCCCGAAGGCCAGATCGTTTCGACGGTGATCGTTCTGGGCTATGTGGTGGGGTTACCGGCGAATGCTATCGTTTTCGGCTGGGCGATTGTCCTCGCGTCATCGGGGCGATGGCAGGAAGCAGAAATACCTATATGGCTGACGGTGGTTAATTGCATCGTTTTTTGTTTTCAACTCTTTTTGTTAATCATTCATTGGGTGACATGATCCATTCAATTCTAAGAGACAGGCCAACCAAACTCTTGCTGGGATTTACGGCTTTTTTTTGCTGCAACGCATTGATCGCCGACGCGATAGGGACGAAATTATTCTCACTGGAGAAATTATTCGGCATGCGGCCGGCCAACTGGACGCTCTTTGGGCAAAGCGGGTTAGGTTTTACACTGACCTGCGGCGTGCTGCTGTGGCCGCTCGAATTTGTGATCACCGATATCATCAATGAATTCTACGGCCCAAAAGTCGTCCGGCGAATATCTTATACCGCTGTGGCGCTGATCTCTTATGCTTTTCTGATGTATTTTATGGCGATCCATGTACCGCCGGCGGATTCCTGGATCGCGAGCAGCGCCAAACAGGGCGTCCCCAATATCCAGGATGCGTTCAGCGCTGTCTTTGGAAATACCTCGTTGATCATCGTGGGCAGTGTCGTGGCGTTTCTTGTCAGCCAGATCGTGGACGTCTGGGTCTTTCACCGGATAAAGAGGCGGACGGGCCACAAGCATCTCTGGCTTCGGGCGACCGGCTCGACCCTGGTCTCGCAGCTCGTGGACAGCTATATCGTGTTGTTTATTGCATTCAGCCAGATTTTCACCTGGCAGCAGATCCTTGCGGTGGGATTGATGAATTATTTTTACAAAGCCGGGGTGGCCATACTGCTGACACCGCTGATCTATGGGATCGAAGGCCGGATCGAACGTTATGTCGGGCATGAGACAGCGCGTCGCATGAAGCGGGCGGCCATGGGGATAGCCGAAGAGGAAAGCCCGGGGGTCATACCGACCGCAGGTTAAGGACCTGAGTACCGGGACCGCAGTCGAACCGCCGCGACCCGTCATTCGGGCACTGCGATCTCCATGATAAAGTCATTCATAAAATAGCCGTGGCCGATATCGATATCTTCCTCACCGACGACCCTAAATCCCATTCGCTCGTAAAATTGCCGGGCTTTATTGTGCCGGTTTACATTTAGGCGGAGGCGGGCGGCGCCTTCCGGACGGATCGTCTCAAAGATGAATTGCAACAGTGTCCTTCCCAGTCCCTTGCCCTGCCGGCCGGGCAGCACGTAGATCTTGTGTAATTTATAGGTGCCGGGGGTATCGGTCACACTCCAGGAGGCGAAGCCGATCGGTTCATCTGCCTGTTCGAGGATTAAGAAAAGGTGATGTTCGTCCACCATTTGTCTCCTGAGAGATTTGGGGCTATAGAACAGCTTCAGCATATATCTCAGCTGCTCGGGCGAAAGAATTTCGCGGTATGCGTCCGGCCAGATCTGCTGGGCCAGGAATCCGATCGTGTTGATATCATCCAGGTCGGCCGGTCGGATCAATAAGGTCTCGTCCATCAGTTATCTAAATGCGTGGATTGATCGGGTTGATTGCTGTGCCGTCTGATAGCGCGCATGGCCAGACGGACGGCTATATAAAAACTAGCGAAGGTACCAAAGGAAAGCATTCCGGTGGAAAGGTATTTTTGGGCTTCGCTGCTCTGTTGCAGGAAAAGGAAGAAATCAAAACTGCCATGAAACAATACCGCGACGGCCAGACCCTGAGCCAGCCACCAGAACGAACGCTTCCGGTCGGTTTTTGCTTTTCCGGCGGGATAGCCCATCAGCACGGCAAAGGATGCGTGTGCGGGGACGGCAAGGAAAAAACGGGAAACCCCTGCTTCCAGCCCAAATTGCCGGACGTATTCAATGTTCTCCACTGTGGCAAATCCCATCCCGATCATGACGGTATAGACTATGCCATCCAATGGTCCCTTAAACCAGCTCCTGGGGTAGGCATAGATGCGCAAAACAAGGAATTTGCAGCCTTCCTCGCTAAAGGCAATGACCAGGAAGGCATACCGGGCAAAGAAGAGGATCGAGTGCCGCCAGGGATGGGTCCGCGGATCGATCGTGAGTTCCTGGAGACGCAATGCAGGAAACGTGGCAATCATTCCAAAAAGAAAGGTCAGCACCAGATACCATATCGAGGTCCGTCCATATTTGTGCAGGGAGTAAATAAAAAGGCAAACGGCGATCGCGGGTGCAACGGCTAATGCGAGTAGCAGCATGCCTTAAAATTAGGGAGTTTTTGGTGTTTGGAAATAATAGATCGCCCCGTCGTTGAAATGGAGCTCCCCCGTCAGCCGTTTGTATTTTTTTATGAAGTTCACATCGATCAGATCGGTGTTGACGCTATCGTCGAACCAGATCACAATAAAATGGTCATGACGCATCATATAGTCGATATCTTCCTGCGTCTCCAGGTGCGGCATCAATTCGGCGGGGACCCCCGCCAGGAACCACAATCCATCCGTCGAGCTGGAATAGATATCCCCTTCGCGCTCCAACTCCGCCTTGTGCGCCTTGACATAAGCCATGGTCGCCGATTTTTGCCAGCTATCTTCCGTATAGCCGGGAATTCCCGCGTATTTGATGCCCTCCCAATTCGACTGAAATGTTTCGTATTCGCCGTAAAGGAAACAGCCGGCAGCGATAGTCAATGTTGTCACGGCGGCGATTTTCTGCGGCCGGGAACGAAGGCGTGCGGTGAGGGCCGGAATCCAGATCGTGCCGCCCCATAGCCAGGGGATGAACAAAGGGGAAAGCAGCCGGCTGTCCAGCTGTTGGAAGCGGGAGACGCTCGCGGTGTAGAGTATAAATGCGGCATAGACAATGAAATAGCTGATGCCGATCGTATCGTAGGAAAGGAAATTTGTCTTTTTGATCAGCCGGTATATAAAGATACCGGTGATGCCGAATATGAAGACCAGTGCGACGATCGTCGCCCAGCCATAGCGCTCGTTGAAGAAAGGAAGCCAGTCGCAGAAAACGCTACCCGCATCATCCAGGTTGACGGCCAGCGAGCGGATGGCTTTCTCCCGATAGCCGGTGAACGTTCCGGTGACGCGAAAGTTCCGGTAAACATTGAGCGCAGGGATGAGTACCGCGACGGCGCCAAAAAGGAGTATATGACCGACCTTCTTTCTGCCCCAGCGCAGGCGGCCGTCGCAAATCATCAGTAGTCCTCCCATCATGATGATGCTTATCCCGGCATACCGGGCGAGACAGCTAAGACCCGCGATCACGGCGATCGCCAACAAGCGCGAAAGGGAGTGGGTTTCGAAGTAGCGATAGCAGCCGATCATGAACAGAACGGACAGCAACAGGAAAAGGGTCTCCGACCAGATCATCGAATATACCTCCAGGAGGCAGGGGCTCAGGAGAAGAAAAATTAGTATCGGCCATTTATACCAACGGGATGGCCGGCTGAAGCGGTCCATCATCCAGCCGCATAGCCATATCAGCATTCCAAAAAGGAAACCGTCGAGTACGGGGCCGAACCACATGACGGAATGGCCGGTGAGGAAAATAAGTCCGCTTAGAAAGATCGGATACCCGGCGGGGAAGTCCATCATCGGTTGGTTCGTAAAATCGTCGATCAGGCCGTGGTCGTGGATGTTCTGTGCGGTGCTGAGATATACGATCGAGTCGGGCGAGAGACCAATGCCACTATGCCGGCAGAGAAGCTGGATCAATGCAAACCCGGCGATCGCGGCCAAAAGCGCATCCCTGTTCCCTGAAAATAAGATATCGCTTAGTTTTCGTGGCGTGATCATACGCGAATGTATGTAAGAGATTCCCTTGCTTAACGCAGGTAATCGGTTTTTTTTCCTAATTTGACGGGCATGAATGTCGCCCGTCTGCTTTTGGTGATCCCGTGGTTATGCTGGTCCCTGCAAACGTCCGCGCAGCAGTTTGGTGGCAACCCTCCCTCCCTGAAATGGCGGCAGATAAACACCGGTCCGGCACGTGTCATTTTTCCGGCCGGCCTGGATACGGCTGCACAGCAGGTCGCAGCGATCGTTCGACGGCTGAGCGAGGCCACGCTCCCCACGATCGGGCCAACACAGCGGAAGGTCAATATCGTTTTCCAGGACCAGACCATCATCCCCAATGGGTACGTGCAGTTGGCACCGTTCAGGAGCGAATTCCAACTTACGCCGGAGCAGAACAGTTTCGACCTGGGAAGCCTTCCGTGGCAGAAGATGCTCGCCATCCACGAATACCGGCACGTCCAGCAATTCAACAACTTTCGGGTAGGCGTTTCCGCGGGTCTGTATTACCTGTTCGGCGAGGGCGGCCAGGCGCTGGCTAACAGCCTTGCCGTCCCCAACTGGTTCTGGGAAGGCGATGCCGTCTACCAGGAGACCCTGGTGAGCGACCAGGGTAGGGGGCGGCTGCCTTATTTTTTCAACGGATATCGCGCGCTGTGGGCGGGGAACCGGCAGTACTCCTGGATGAAGCTGCGGAATGGCTCGCTCCGGGATTATGTGCCCGATTGGTATCCGCTTGGCTATATGCTTGTGGCCTACGGTCGTCAAACATATGGCGACGGATTCTGGCGAAAGGTCAGTCACGATGCGGCTGCATTCCGGCCGTTGTTTTATCCCCTCCAGGGTGCGATTCGCCGTTACAGCGGGATTTCCTTCCCAAAATTCCGGGAGCAGGCGCTGGCGTATTTTCGGACCGCGATGCCTGTGGATGGTTCGGCTTCCGCCGACCGTTTTGCCCGGGCGCACCGGCATTTCGATGCCGACCAGGAATTCCCCCAATTCCTTGGAACGGATAGCTTGCTGTATATGCGAAGCACCTACAAGCAGATCCCCGAATTTATTTTGCAAGACCCGCGTGATAACAGGGCATACAAAGTTCAGACCAGAGCCATCTCACTGGACAAATACTTTTCCTCTAACGGAAAGCGGGTTGTTTATGCGGCCTATGAGAATGATCCGCGCTGGAGTTGGCGCGACTACAGCGTCATCCGGGTTCTAAATCCTTTAACCGGTGACGATCGGAAGATCACCAGCCGCACCCGGTATTTTTCGCCGGATATCTCGTTGGACGGCAGCCGGATCGTGACCGTCCTGGAGGGAACGGAGGGGCAATGCGAACTCAGGTTACTGGATGCGGAGACGGGGGAAGTGAGCAGGCGAATCCCCAATCCGGACCATTTGTTCTACACCTATCCGAAATTCA